>Ga0136611_10000217_pt1 | contig 35574 bp, 35 predicted proteins | sample AntDrymUQ2232306_2_FD_106645 | JGI IMG/M metagenome (GOLD analysis project Ga0136611, IMG submission 106645) | Polar desert sand microbial communities from Dry Valleys, Antarctica - metaG UQ223 (23.06) | ecosystem: Environmental > Terrestrial > Soil > Desert | place: Antarctica: Dry Valley...
AACCAGTTAGCCAACCCCAATATCGTCGCCGTTGCCTACAGCAACAATTTCGGCGGCGCGACCGCGACCACGCTGCGCGACATTGATTCCGCTCTAAACATCCTTGCCACTCAGAACCCTCCGAACGACGGGACGCTGAATACGCAGTTTTCTCTTGGATTGGATGTTACGGATATCGCGGGTTATGACATTTCAGGGTTGAGCGGAACGCCGTATGCGTCGTTCAACGTAGCTGGCCAGGCGGGCACCGGTTTCTACACACTTAGCCCCGCAGGCGCGACGCTGGTTGGAACCGTTGGCACCGGCATACAGCTGTTGGATATCGCTGCGCCGGTAGGCTTGCAGGTGCCGGAGCCAGGCTCACTTGCGCTGCTGGGTGTGGCTTTGGCCGCCTTCGGTATTACGCGCCGGCGCAAGAACGCATAGAGCACGCTGCGATTCTGTTCCTATGGCGGCGCCTTTCGGGGCGCCGTTTTTTTTGCGTCACGCGCACAGCGCATGGACTGCGGATGGACACCGAGGTGAATGCTGTTCACATAAGCGAATGGCGCCGCGATTCCACGGGCTCCGATCGAATGCAGGGTATTTCAACGCGAACCGCCTTGGGGAGAACGGCATTGAACGTACGGTATTGGCGCTAGCATAGGGCCGACGGCTTTCGCGCCGCGTGTACACACCAAGAACCCTACATCCCTGTATCCCTGCATGGCCACCCCCAGACTGCAACTGTCGGGCATCACCAAGCGCTACCCGGGCGTGGTCGCCAACAGCGACATTGCGCTGAGCGTGCGGCCCGGCCAGATTCACGCCGTGCTGGGCGAAAACGGCGCCGGCAAATCGACGCTGATGAAAATCATCTACGGCTCGGTCAAGCCCGACGCGGGCAGCATGGCGATCGACGGCCAGCCGGTACAGGTGCGCAATCCGCAGCAGGCGCGAGCGCTGGGCATCAGCATGGTGTTCCAGCATTTCAGCCTGTTCGACACGCTCACCGTCGCTGAAAACGTCTGGCTGGGGTTGGACAAGCACCTGAAGCTTGCCGAGGTGTCGCGGCGCATCACCGAGACCACGCAGGCTTACGGCCTGCAGCTCGACCCGACGCGGCCGGTGCACACCCTGAGCGTCGGCGAGCGCCAGCGCGTCGAGATCGTCCGGGCGCTGCTGACTGGCCCCAAGCTTTTGATCCTCGACGAGCCGACATCGGTGCTCACGCCGCAGGCCGTCGACAAGCTGTTCGTCACCCTGCGCAAGCTGGCGCTTGAGGGCTGCAGCATTTTGTACATCAGCCACAAGCTCCATGAAATCCGGGCGTTGTGCACTGCCTGCACCGTGCTGCGCGGCGGCAGGGTGACGGGCGAATGCGATCCGCGCCAGGAATCGAATGCCTCGCTCAGCCGCCTGATGATCGGGGCCGAGCCGCCGGAGCGCCGGCGGCGGGAAGTCCATGCCGGCCACACCGTGCTGGACGTCAGGAAACTGTGCCTGGCGAAGGAAGAGCCCTTCGGCGTCGATCTGGAGCAGGCCAGCCTGCGGGTTTGCGCCGGCGAGGTAGTTGGCATCGCCGGCGTCTCGGGCAATGGTCAGAAGGAATTGCTGCGGGCGCTGTCGGGCGAGGACAGGCGCGCCGATGCGGGCTCGATCGTCTTCAATGGTCAGAACGCGGGTGCGATAGGCCCGGCCAGGCGTCGCCGGCTGGGTCTGCATTTCGTTCCCGAAGAAAGGCTGGGGCGGGGCGCGGTGCCGCAGGTTTCGCTGGCGCGCAACCTGCTGCTTACGCGGCGGGAGGCGGTCGGCCTCGGCGGCTGGCTGAAGGGCGGCGTGCTGCGAGCACAGGCCCACCGCATCATCGAACGCTACCATGTCAAAAGCGGCGGCCCGCTCGCACCCGCCCGGTCGCTGTCTGGCGGCAACCTGCAGAAGTTCATCGTCGGACGCGAGATTGACGCCTGTCCGGCGCTGCTGGTGGCGTCCCAGCCAACCTGGGGCGTCGATGTCGGCGCCGCCGCGCTGATACGCGGCGAGCTGCTTGCGCTGGCGGAGACCGGCTGCGCCGTGCTGGTCGTCAGCGAGGAGCTCGACGAGCTGTTCGACGTTTGCGACCGGCTTTACGTCATGGCCAAGGGGCGACTTTCGCCTTCGCTGCCGCGCGCCGACGCGACGGTCGAGAAGGTCGGGTTGTGGATGAGCGGCTTGTGGGAGCCTGAAGGAGCACGGCATGCGGCTTGAAGCCAGGCCCCAGACGTCGACTTTCTGGCGGTATGCCTCGCCGTTGCTGGCGCTGGCGATCACCGTGGCGATCGGCGTCGGCCTGTTTATCGCGCTCGGTAAGGACCCGGTGCGCGGCCTGCAGGTGTTTTTCTGGGAGCCGGTCAAGTCGCCTTATGCGCTGGGCGAGCTGCTGGTCAAGGCGACGCCGCTGCTCATCATCGGGCTCGGCCTGGCGGTGTGCTTTCGCTCCAATGTCTGGAACATCGGCGCCGAAGGGCAGTTCGTCATCGGCGCGCTGGCGGCCGGCGGCGTGGCGCTGCTGGCCGGCAAGACCACCGGGCCATGGATCGTTCCGGCGATCCTGGCGGCCGGCGTGGCGGGCGGCATGGCCTGGGGCGGCATTACCGCCTTGCTGCGCGACCGCTTCAACGCCAATGAAATTCTGGTCAGCCTGATGCTGGTCTATGTGGCCGAGCTGATCCTCAACTATCTGGTGTTCGGCCCGTGGAAAGACCCGGCGGGCTACAACTTTCCGCAAACCCGGACCTTCGACGCCGTCACGCAAATTCCGCGTTTGATGCAGGGTTCGCGCGTGACCATCGGCATCTTGCTGGCGCTGGCCTGCGTGGCCGCGCTCTGGCTTTACCTGTATCGCACCTACGCCGGCTTTGCGCAGGAGGTTAGCGGCCTGGCCCCTAGCGCTGCGCGCTACGCCGGTTTCTCGTCGAGCCGCGCCTTGTGGGTTGCGCTTTTGACCTCCGGCGGCGCGGCCGGGCTGGCGGGCGCGCTGGAGGTCGCCGGCCCCATCGGCCAGCTCACGCCCTATGTGCCCGCGGGCTACGGCTTTGCGGCCATCATCGTCGCCTTCGTCGGCCGGCTGCATCCGGTCGGAATCGTGTTCTCGGCGCTGCTGATGAGCATGTTCTACATCGGCGGCGAACTGGCGCAGTCGCGCCTGGGCCTGCCGAAGTCGATCACCGGCGTGTTTCAGGGCCTGCTGCTGTTCAGCCTGCTGGCCTGCGACACCTTGATTGCCTACCGGCTCAGGTTTTCGGCGCCGGTCATGCGAGGAGGCCGCTGATGGATTCCATCGCCTTGCTGCTGGCCGCGACCTTGAGCGCCGGCACCGTGCTGGCGATCGCGTCGCTGGGTCTGCTCATTAACGAAAAAGCCGGCATCGTCAACCTGGGAGCCGAGGGCATGATGCTGTGCGCCGCTATCGCCGGCTTCGCCGCCGTGGTGCATACCGGCAGCAGCTGGCTGGGCTTTGCCGCCGGCATGGCGGCCGGTGCTTTTTTGGCGGCGCTTTTTGGCGGGCTGGTGATCTGGCTGAACACCAACCAGTACGCCACCGGGCTGGCCTTGAGCTTGTTCGGCGCCGGCTTTTCGGCCTTTGCCGGCATTGGCTATGTGCGGGAAAAGCTGCCCGAGCAATCACAGATGCCGATTCCCGTCCTGGCCGACATTCCGTTCATCGGACCGGCGTTGTTCCGCCAGCATCCTATGGTCTACCTCGCGATGGCGCTGGCCGCCGGTCTGGTCTGGTTTTTGTACCGGACGCGCTCGGGCCTGGTGCTGCGCTCGGTCGGCGAAAGCCCCGAATCGGCGCATGCGCTGGGCTACCCGGTGCGGCGCATCCGGCTGGCTGCCGTGGTGGCCGGCGGGGCGCTCTGCGGCCTGGCCGGCGCCTATGTGTCGGTGGTGTACACGCCGCTCTGGGTCGAGGGCATGATCGCCGGGAAGGGCTGGATCGCGCTGGCCCTCACCACCTTCGCGACCTGGCGCCCGGCCCGGGTCTTGCTTGGCGCCTATCTGTTCGGCGGCGTGACAATGCTGCAATTTCACCTGCAAGGCTTGGGCGTGAACGTGCCGCCGCAGTTTTTGAGCATGCTGCCCTACCTGGCGACTATCGCGGTGCTGGTGCTGATATCGCGCAATCCGCTGTGGATACGCATCAACATGCCGACGTCTATCGGCAAGGCCTTCCACCCGGACGCTTGACCTTTACGCCCATAATTATTCTTTTTACCCACTAGCCATAATGAAAGCGACATGACATGACCGACCTGCACAAACGCTCACTGCTCAAGCTGGCTGCCTTCTCGGCGGTCGCGGCGGCGGCCCTGATGGGCTGCGAAAAAAAGGTGACGGTGGTCACCCCGCCGGCTGGGGCACCGGCGGCGTCCGCGCCAGTAGCCGCCGAAGCGCTCAAAATCGCTTTCGCCTATGTCGGCCCGGTGGGCGACGGCGGCTGGACCTTCGCCCACGACAACGGCCGCAAGGCGGTCGAGGCGGCTTACGGCGCCCGGGTCGTCACCAGCTTTGTCGAAAAAGTGCCCGAGTCGGCCGACGCCGAACGCGTCATCCGCGATATGGCTTCGCAAGGCAACAAGCTGATTTTCGGCACCACTTTCGGCTACATGGAGCCGATGCTCAAGGTTGCGAATGACTTGAAGGATGTGAAATTCGAGCATGCGACCGGCTACAAGACCGCGCCGAATCTGCGCACCTACGACAGCCGCACCTACGAAGGCGCCTACATGGCCGGCGTGGTTGCCGGCAAGATGAGCAAGACCGGAACGCTCGGCGTCGTCGGCTCGGTGCCGATTCCCGAAGTGGTTCGCAACATCAACAGCTTCACGCTGGGCGCGCAGTCGGTCAACCCGGCCATCAAAACCAAGGTGGTCTGGATCAATGAATGGTTCAACCCACCGAAGGAAACCGAGGCCGCCACCGCGCTGATCAACGGCGGAGCCGACGTGCTGTTCCAGAACACCGATTCGTCAGCCGTGTTGCAGACCGCCGAGAAAATGGGCAAGCGCGCCTTCGGCTGGGACTCGGACATGACCGCCTACGGCCCCAAGGCGCACCTGGCGTCGGCCATCATCAACTGGGGTCCGTACTACGTGAAAGCCGTGGGCGAAGCGCTCGACGGCAAGTGGGCCGGCAGCACCAGCGCCTGGTGGGGCGTGAAAGAAGGCGCGATCGACCTGGTGTCGCTGGCCGCCGACGTTCCCGACGAGACGAAAAAGCGCATCGACGAAGTCAAAGCCGGTTTGAAAGACGGCAGCTTTTCGATCTGGAAAGGCCCGATCATGGACAACACCGGCCAGGAACTGCTTGCTAAAGACATCGTGGCGGACGACAAGTTCCTCGGCGGCCTGAAGACCTACGTCAAGGGTGTGGAAGGCAAGGTTCCGGGCAACTGATTGGGAATTTTCTCTTGCACCCTCCCCCTTTGGGGGAGGGTAGGGGTGGGGGCTGGCGGCGCAACCGTCAAAGCAAATATTGTTCCCGCAGACGGCCCCCATCCCAGGTTTCCCCCAGAGGGGGAAGGAGCCATACGAAAATATGGAGCGAAAGATGAACACCGTGAAACCCGTCGCCGCCGACCGCATGCCCGAGCTGCTCAGGCGCATGCCCAAGGCCGAGCTGCATATCCACATCGAAGGCTCGCTGGAGCCCGAACTGATCTTCGCGCTCGCCGGGCGCAACGCGGTGGCGCTTCCCTATGGCAGCGTTGATGAACTGCGCGCGGCCTATGCCTTCACCAACCTGCAAAGCTTTCTCGACATTTACTACGCCGGCGCCAGCGTGCTGCTGAAGGAGCAGGATTTCTACGACATGGCGCGCGCCTATTTGCTGAAGGCGGCGCAGGACAACGTCGTCCATGCCGAACTGTTTTTCGACCCGCAGACGCATACGGCGCGCGGCGTCGGCATGGAAACCGTCATCAACGGCCTGCACCGTGCCTGCGTCGATGCCGGGGCCGAAGGGGGCATCAACGCTTCGTTGATCCTGTGCTTTTTGCGCCATCTGACTGAAGAAGAGGCGTTTGAAACCCTGGAGCAGGCATTGCCCTTGCGCGACAAGTTCATCGGTGTCGGTCTCGATTCCGGCGAGCTGGGCAACCCGCCGGAGAAGTTCGCCCGCGTGTTCGCCCGCTGCCGCGAGCTGGGTTTTCACCTCGTCGCGCATGCCGGCGAGGAAGGTCCGCCGGCCTATGTGTGGACGGCGCTCGACGTGCTCAAGGTCGAGCGCATCGACCACGGCGTGCAGTCGATTCAGGATGCGGCGCTGATGCGGCGGCTAGCGCACGACCGCATCGCGCTCACGGTCTGCCCGCTGTCGAACCTCAAGCTGTGCGTGTTTCCCGACCTGGCCAGCCACAATCTGCGCCGGCTGCTCGACGCCGGACTGGCGGTGACGGTCAATTCAGATGATCCGGCCTATTTCGGCGGTTATATCAACGACAACTTCATACAGACCTTTGCCGCCACCGGCCTTGACGCGAATCACGCCTACACGCTGACGCGCAACAGCTTCGACGCCAGCTTTATCGGCGAGGCACAAAAGCGCCGCTATATCGACCGGCTCGATGCCACCTTCGACGCATTCCAATGAGCTGACCCCACTGGCCGTCGCGCTGGCCGGACTGGTTGCGCTCGCCGTCGCCATGGGAATAGGCCGCTTTGCCTTTACACCCATCCTGCCGATGATGCTGCATGACGGCGTGATCGACCTGGCGGGCGCAAGCTGGCTCGCCAGTGCCAACTACCTGGGCTACCTCGCCGGCGCCTTGCTCTGCACCTTTCAGCCCTGGATCTGGGCGCGCATTCGCTGGCTGCCTTTGCTGGCTTACTCGACGCTGGTACGCGCCGGGCTGCTGGCGACGGGCGTGCTGACGTTGGCGATGGCCGTACAGTTCGCCGCGGCCTGGCCGGTATTGCGCTTTCTGGCCGGCGTCACCAGCGCGATCGTGTTCGTTTACACCTCGGGCTGGTGCCTTTCGCAGCTGGCCAGGCTGGGGGCGCCGGCCATGGGGGGCGTTATCTATGCCGGTCCGGGAATGGGCATTGCCGTAAGCGGCCTGCTGGCGAGCGCCATGGTCGCCTGGCACCGCACGGCAGCGACTGGCTGGCTGGTGTTCGGCATGCTGGCTTTCATGCTTTCGGCCACGGCCTGGCGCGTTTTGCGCGGCAAGGAAGATCGCCTGGCGCGCTGGAAAACGGGTGTCACGCCCGCGTTGCCCCGCGCCACGCAGGCGCACCACGGCCACCCCGAAATGGCGTTTTTCACGTTCGCCTATGGCTTGGCCGGGTTCGGCTACATCATCACGGCGACGTTTTTGCCGGTGATCGCCCGGGCGGCGCTGCCGGGCTCGGCCTGGCTGGACCTGTTCTGGCCGATCTTCGGCGTCGGCGTCATGGTCGGCGCGCTGCTGGCGACTCGGCTGCCGCCGGGCGGCGACTTGCGCTTGCGCATCGGCGTTTGCTATGTGTTGCAGGCGCTCGGCATTGGGACCAGCCTGTGGAGCCCGACCCTGGCCGGCTTTGCCATCGGCAGCCTGCTGCTCGGCCTGCCTTTTACCGCGCTGACATTCTTTTCGATGCAGGAGGTGCGCCGCCTGCGCCCGGCAACGGCGGCGAGTTTCATCGGCCTGCTGACGGCGGCTTACGGCGTCGGGCAGATCGTCGGCCCGCTGCTCGTGGCTTGGCTCATCAGGCATGCGGCCAGCGCCGGCGAAGGCTTTGCGCTGTCGCTGAAAATCGCGACCGGCGCGCTGCTGCTCGGCGCGGCTCTCTTCGGCTGGATGGTCAGGGTTTATCCGGTGCTGCAGGGCGACATCGGTCCGAGCGCGGCCGCCACGACGACAAATTGACTAACGGCGCAACTACGGGTTCTTTTGGGAGTGGTAGCTGCCTGATCCCCGCATTAAGACCTGATCGGACGCCAGAACTGTTCCCGGCTCTCGTTCCGGCTGGCCCCGCACCCGCGCGTAGACCGGGCCAAAGTCGATTTTGGCAAGCGCCAGCAGTTCGTCCAGGCTGTCGATGACGAAGTAAGTCTCCTGAAAGTCGTCGATGCGGTAGTTCGTCCGCATCACCCGCTCCAGCTCGAAGCGAATGCGATTGGGTGACGGATCGTCAAGCGCGAAGACGCTCTCCGCCGCCGACGAGGCGATGCCCGCGCCATAGATGCGCAAGCCGTCCTTCTGTTTCACCAGGCCGAACTCGACGGTGTACCAGTACACCCGCGCCAGCTTTTCCAGCACGCCGAGCTGTTGCGCCCGCAGGCCGCCAACGCCATAGGCCTGGATGTAGTCGGCAATGGCCGGGTTCATCAGCATCGGCACATGGCCGAAGACATCGTGAAACACATCGGGCTCTTCCAGGTAGTCGAGCTGATGCGGCTTGCGGATGAACTGGCCGGTCGGAAAGCGGCGGTTTGCCAGATGCTCGAAGAACACCTCGTCAGGCACCAGGCCGGGCACCGCCACCACCTGCCAGCCGGTGCGCAGCATCAGGATGTCCGACAGGCGGTGAAAGTCCGGAATCTGGTCGGCGCCGATCGGCAGCTCGGCCATGCCGCTGAGGAACTCGTCACAGGCGCGTCCGATCAGCAGCCGGCTTTGCCGCTCGAACAGCGTCTTCCATACGCCGTGTTCTTGCGCGGTGTAGCTTTCCCAGCCCTGGTCGATGGTCCAGTCGGCTCGCTCGGGACGCTGGGCCTCGCCGGCGGCAAGGCCGTGCCCGCTTGCCTCGTTCAACGGTGTCTGCATGATCTCAAGCGTGCGTCGTCAACGCGCCGCGCTCGATCTGGTCGCGTTCGAGCGACTCGAACAAAGCCTTGAAATTGCCTTCGCCGAAGCCTTCGCCGCCCTTTCTCTGGATGAACTCGAAGAAGACCGGCCCGAGCTGCGTTTGCGAGAAGATTTGCAGCAGCAGGCGCGGCGTGCCGCCCTCCGTATTGCCGTCGAGCAAAATGCCGCGCGTCTGCAATTCCGGCACCGGCTGGCCATGGCCCGGCAGCCGGCCTTCTAACATCTCGTAGTAGCTGTCGCTCGGCGCGCTCATCAGCGGCAGGCCGGCCAGCGCAAGCCTGTCCACGGTGGAGGGCAGGTCGTCGCAGATCAGCGCGATGTGCTGGATGCCTTCGCCGTTGAATTTCATCAGGTATTCCTCGATCTGGCCGCCACCCTGGCGCGACTCCTCGTTCAGCGGAATGCGGATCTTGCCGTCCGGCGCCGTCAGCGCCTTGGACGTGAGGCCGGTGTATTCGCCCTTGATGTCGAAAAAGCGAATCTCGCGGAAGTTGAAGAGTTTTTCGTAGAAGTTGGCCCAGAACGTCATCCGGCCCCGGTACACGTTGTGCGTCAGATGGTCGATGAGCTTCAGGCCATGGCCGGGCGGGTGTCGGTCAACGCCTTCGAGAAAGACGAAATCGATGTCGTAGATCGATTTGCCGTCTTCAAAACGGTCGATCAGGTACAGCGGCGCGCCGCCAATGCCCTTGATAGCCGGCAGCCGCAGTTCCATCGGCCCGGTTGGAATTTCGACCGGCTGCGCCCCCAGCTCCAGCGCGCGGCTGTAGGCCAGGTGCGCATCCTTGACGCGAAACGCCATGCCGCAGGCGCTCGGCCCATGCTCGGCGGCGAAGTAGCCAGCAATGCTTTTGGGCTCGCGGTTGACGATGAAATTGATCTCGCCCTGGCGGTACAGCACCACGTCTTTGGAGCGGTGCTTCGCGACCAGGCTAAAGCCCATGCGCTCGAAGACGGGCTCCAGCAGGCCCGGCACGGGCGAGGCGAACTCGACGAATTCGAAGCCCATCAGGCCCATCGGGTTGTCGAACAAATCAGCCATTTTGAAATCTCCTTGTGATCAATCGAGCGTAATGCCGGCTTTTTTCGCCAGCACGGCGTAGCGCGCCAGCTCACTGCGCAGATATTGCGCCGCCGCCTCGGGCGTGCTTGGGTGAATGATGTTGCCTTGCCTGGCCATGGCCGCCCTGGTTTCCGGCGTGTCGTAGGCTAGGGCGAGGGTCGGCATCAGGATTGCGGCGCAAGTGCAGACCCAGGCAAGGGCCGCGCGGCGGGTGCGAGCAAAAGCGGAAGATGGTTTCATGCTTGTCGTCTCAGGTTTATAAGGATTAGACGTCAGTTTGGCAACTGACTTACCTCAGGACTTCCTCGGTATGCTCGCCAGCGCTGGCCAGCGGCTGGCGCACCACGGGTCGGCGCCCGCCCAGTGTCAGCGGCAAGGCGGTACAGATACGCCGCAAGACATGCATCACTCCTGAATCGATAGCTGCTTGTGCAGGCTGGATATGCGTAAAACGCCGATTTCGTTCCAAATCCGATGGTTTTCCGGCGGGTGAGCAACAGCGGCACTGGCGGTTGTCTTTCTCCCTCTCCCGCGAGCGGGAGAGAGCTGGGGTGAGGGGTGTTGCGCCGGTCGCCGCCAGCTTTTTCAACCGGGCTTCGTCGGCTTGAGCGGCAAAAACTCCTGCGCAATAGGCAGTAGCCTGAACTCGGGGTCTTTGTGCAGCAATGTGGCTCCGTGCTCCGATGCGCACGCGGCGATCCAGGCATCGGCTAGAGACAGGGGGTGAAGCGCTTTGAATTCCGCGGCCTTGGCGAGCAAGGCGTCGTTGCTGTGCATCCATTCAACCGGCAATGCCAGGCACTGTTGATTAGCCAGTTGGCCCGCTAGCCGGCTTTCGTCACGCCAGACGCGGGACAGAACCTCCATGAGCGACATGAAGCAGCCGTAGCATTTCGCCTTGCCCTGATCGGCCAGATGCAGCACCTCCGCCACGCGCTGCGCGCCGGGCTCGTCGTCGCGCAGAGTCAGCAAGGCCGAGGTGTCGAGCAAAAAGCGTTTCATTCGCGCGCCAGGTCTTGTTGCCGCGCGGCCAGCAAGCGCGCTGTGGTCCCGCCTTTGCCTTGTCCCCTGAAAGCCTCAACCGGATTGGCGCGCACCGGCACAACCCGGATGACGTCGTTGTCCAGAACCCACTCAAGCCGGTCGGCCGGACTCAGGTGAAACCGGCGCCGAATGGCCGCCGGAATCACGGTCTGACCTCTTGAGGTGATGGTGCTTTGCATGCTGTTTCCCCTGATTGAATTACTTTAGAACAAATATTGTAATTCAATCAGCTCTGCCTCGGTCTTCGCAAAACCGCCACAAGACAAGCGCAATGTCACCTTGTGGGAAAATTTCACCCGTCCTGCTTTCAGGAGCCTCCTGAAAGCCCGCGCAACACCAACCATGTCCAAAGCCCTTGTAAACCCCCTAGTTCCGGCAAGCGCCGCCGTTGATTGCCTACGCTTTTCATCGGATGCGTCGTCCCTAACTGCCGCGCCATGAGCTACCAGGTCAAGGAGATTTTCTACACACTGCAAGGCGAGGGCGCCAACGCCGGCAGACCTGCGGTTTTTTGCCGCTTTGCCGGCTGCAACCTGTGGTCGGGCCGCGAGCAGGACCGCGCAAGCGCCGTCTGCCGGTTTTGCGACACCGATTTCGTCGGCACCGACGGCACGCTGGGCGGCAAGTTCAGGGACGCCGACGCGCTCGCGCGCCAGGTAGAAGCGCAGTGGCCCGCCGGCGACAGCGCGCACCGCTTTGTCGTGATGACGGGCGGCGAGCCGCTGCTGCAGGTCGATGCGGCGCTGATCGATGCGCTGCATGCGCGCGGCTTTCAGATCGCGGTGGAAACCAACGGCACGATAGCAGCGCCCCAAGGCATCGACTGGATCTGCGTCAGCCCCAAGGCCGGCGCGCCGTGGCTGCAGCGCGAGGGCCAGGAACTCAAGGTGGTCTGGCCGCAGCCGACGCTCGACTGGGCCGAGCTAGAAGCCGCGCGCTTCACTAACCGCTATTTGCAGCCAATGGACAACGCCGAACGCCAGCGCAACACCGAAGCCTGCATCGCGCTGTGCCTGGAGCGGCCGGCCTGGCGGCTGAGCCTGCAAACGCACAAGATCACGGGCATCCGATGAAGTGCGAAATCAGCCAGACCTTCTTTTTCGACGCCGCGCACACGCTGGACCGCACTGTTGAAACCGATGCCAGCAAGCGCGTCCATGGCCACACCTACAACGCCGAGGTCTTTCTCACCGGAGAGCGGGACCCGCGCACCGGCATGGTGATCGACCTGGGGCTGGTGCGGCGCGAAATCGACGTGCTGCGCGGCCGGCTCGACCACCACCTGCTCGACGAAATCGCCGGCTTGGGCCCGCCCACGCTGGAAAATTTGTGCCAGTTCATTTTTCGCCAGCTGCGGCCCGGTCTGCCGGCGCTGACATCGGTGCGGGTCTGGCGCGTCTCGGTCGGCGACGCATGCCGGGTGAGCGTGTGAACACGCTCGGTCCGTGTCGCCGGAGTTCCGCTTGCCGTGGGGCGCGGCGGTCATGACCGACAGGCTTCTTGCCGATCTCGTGGTGGTAATTCACTTTTTGTTTATCGTTTTCGCAACCCTTGGCGGACTTATGGCCTTGCGATGGCGCTGGGTTCCCTGGCTGCACCTTCCGTGTGTGGCCTGGGGCGCCGCTGTGGAACTGACCGGCCGCGTCTGCCCGCTCACGCCGCTTGAGAACTCACTGCGCGCCTCAAGCGGCGCTGCCGGCTACGCGGGTGGATTCATCGATCACTACCTGCTGACCGCGATCTATCCGGCAGGCCTGACGCGCAACATCCAGCTGGCGCTCGCTGCGATATTGCTGAGCCTCAATGCAGCCGTGTATTTTTTGGTCTGGCGACGTTCGCGCCGCGTTGCGTGCTGATAAGCCGGCGGCTTTGGGTGTCCACGGGAGTCTTGCGCCCATGAAAGCTTACCGCGCCTCGGTGCTGTACTTTGCCGGTCCTGCCCAGGCCGTTCTTGAATCCGATGGCCTGCTGGTGGTCGGGCCGGACGCCAGCGGGCGTCAGGTGGTGCTGGCGGTGGGCGACCATGCCATGCTGGCGCCGCGCTTTGCCGATGTGCCCACCCAACATTTTCCGGGCCGCATCATTGCGCCGGGCTTTATCGACATGCACATCCACTTTCCGCAGCTTGAGGTCATCGGCTCGCCCGCCGACGGATTGCTGCCGTGGCTCGAAAATTACACATTTCCACATGAAAAAAGGTTCGTAGCACCCGCCCACAGTGCGCAAGCAGTTGCTATTTTCATAGCAGAGCTGCTGCGCAACGGCGTCACCACGGCGCTGATTTTTGCCACGTCGCACCCGGAATCGGTCGACGCGCTGTTCGCCGAGGCGCAAAAGCGCCAGTTGCGCCTGATCGCCGGCAAGGTGCTGATGGACCAGAACGCGCCCGACGGCCTACGCGACGAAACGCGGCAAAGCCTCATCGACACCGAAGCGCTGATCCAGCGCTGGCACGGCGTGGACCGGCTTGGCTACGCGATCACGCCGCGCTTTGTTCCCAGCTGCAGCGCCGCCCAGCTGCGCGGCGCGGGCGAGCTGGCGGCGCAATATCCTGACGTGTGGATTCAGTCGCATGTAGCCGAAAACCGCGATGAAGTCGCCTGGGTGCGCCGGCTCTATCCCGAAGCGCGCAGTTATTTGAGCGTTTACCAGCAGTTCGGCCTGTTGCGCCCCCGCGCTGTGTATGCCCACTGCATCCATTTCGACGACGAAGACCGCGCGCTCATGCGGTCCAGCGGCGCCGTCGCGGCTGTCTGCCCAACCAGCAACCTGTTTCTGGGCAGCGGCTTTTTCGACTATGAAGCCGCCGACCGAATCGGTTTCGGCTACGGCCTGGGCAGCGATGTCGGCGGCGGCACGTCGTTCAGTCCGTTTCACACCATGCTGGCGGCGTATTACGTCGGCCGCGAAGGGCAAACCAAGCCCGGCGTGTCGCTGAGCCCGCAAAACCTGTGGTGGCAGCACACCGCCGGCGCGGCGCGGGCGCTGGGACTTGACGGCGTCGTCGGCAATCTGCAGCCCGGCTGCGAGGCCGACTTTGTCGTCATCGATCCAAAGGCCACGCCGCTGCTGGCGCGCAAGACGGCGCAGGCGGTCAGCCTGGACGAGTTGCTGTTCGCCCTGATCGTTCTGGGCGACGATCGGGTGGTCGAGAAGACGGTGATTTCGGGATCACACTGAGACATCGGTTTTGATCGTTTACGCTTGCTTATGTCCAAAAATGCCAGTACGCGGATAAGTGTTGAAAAAGATCCGCGCGAAACATTGCTGCAGGCCTGCCCTGCCCACGATCGCCCGGCATCCTATGTGCGCGATGACTTTATTCGGTCAATAACAGCTGCGCGTTTGGGTGGGCAAACCACGCTTTTTGACGATCAGAATCAAAAATCTCCTGACCTGCGGACCGAAAGAGAGCTGATTGCGGCGTGCCTCGCCTTAATCGAGAGGCCGGGCGAGCTGTCTGAGCCAGAGCAAATGCTGGTTGACTCGGACTCCCTGGCAGCGGTCAAAGTCAGCGAGCTCGACATACTGCGCCAGGTCATCATGGCTGGCGCGGATCCGCTCGGCGACGCGTTTGCATTGATCCGCTCGGCCTCGGATCGTCGGGCAACCGGCGCCGTATACACCCCGCATCTGATCGTGCAATCGATGACAGCCTGGCTGGCTGACCAGGGCGCTCTGGCGCGGATCGTGGACCCAGGCGCCGGTTCAGGTCGGTTCATTCTTGCCGCGGGTCAGGCCTTTCCCGATGCGCAGCTTGTAGCTATCGAGAAGGACCCACTGGCGGCCCTCATGTTGCGCGCCAGTCTTGCCGTGCGCGGCCTTGCGACACGGTCGACGGTTCTTGTCAAGGACTATCGCGAAATACAGTTGCCCCGCCTGGCCGGCAGAAGCGCGTTTATTGGAAACCCGCCCTACGTGCGGCATCATGAAATTGGTGAAGCCTGGAAAGCCTGGTATGCCGATGGTTTCGCCAAATTCGGGATCAAGGCGAGCGCCCTGGCCGGGCTGCATCTGCATTTCTTTTTGCAGACTCGGCTGCTTGCCAAAAATGGCGATGTCGGGACATTTATCACGTCAGCGGAATGGCTCGACGTGAACTACGGATCGGCTTTGCGCCGTCTGCTGGTAGAGGAGCTGGGAGGTTTGGCCTTGCATGTGCTCGAACCCCAGGTCGAGGCGTTTCCGGGCACTGCGACAACGGCCGCCATCACCTGCTTCCGTGTCGGTGACCTGGAAAAACCAGTTCGTGTCCGTTCGGTGGGCACCATCGCCCAGCTCAACGGTTTGAGCAGAGGCACCGAGGTGGCACGGGAGCGCCTGCAATCTGAACGGCGCTGGTCGGTCATCGTGCGACCGTCGAAGCCGCATCGGGACGGGGCGATCGAGCTGGGAGAGCTGTTCCGGGTGCATCGTGGCCAGGTTACGGGCGCAAACAGCATCTGGATTGCAGGAGGGCACGCTGCTGGTTTGCCCGAGCGCGTCAAAATTGCATCGGTGACCAAAGCCAGGGATTTGATCCAGGCTGGCGCCAGCTTGCCATCAGACGATGTTCTGCGCCGCGTGATCGACCTGCCGCTCGATCTGGATGAATTCACCCAGGACGAACGGCAACGCATCGATGCTTTCCTGATGTGGGCCAAGACAAATGGCGCGGATCAGAGCTACATCGCCCGGCATCGAAAGGCCTGGTGGGCCGTCGGCCTCAGAGCGCCAGCGCCGATTTTGTGTACCTACATGGCACGCAGGCCGCCACAGTTCACACTCAACGCCTGCGGCGCCCGGCATATTAATGTGGCTCATGGTCTGTATCCCCGCGAGGCTTTGGCGCCGGATGCCCTGGTCGCATTGGTGGCGTGGCTGAACGAAAACATCAATACCGGGAGCGGCCGGACCTATGCGGGTGGCCTGACGAAGTTCGAACCGAAGGAAATTGAGCGCCTGCGCATTCCCCGGCTGGAAACACTCACCGTATGACCCCTTCACCCGCACGCTGGAGCCTGGAAGAGCTGAGCAACGATGCAGCCCTTTCGTCGTCTTACTTTCGCAACGAGCGCTTGGCCGTTTCCGATGCCTGGAGCACGCATTACAAAGGTGCCCGAGCGAAATTTGAGCTACTTTTCCAAAAGTTGAACGACCTCAACCCGAATGCCGTCAACGATGGCAACCTGGCCGATGCGTATGGCTCGGGTCTAAGCGAAGCTTTGCGCTACCTTGCGGGCCCGCCGATCTCTGACGACGACTTGCGCGTCATTGCCAATGTGGAGTCCATAGCTCCTGGCGTTCTGAAGAAAAATCCGGAGGCGCTGCGCAAGGTGTTCGACGTGATTGAACGTGTTGTCGATCCCTTTCGGTTTCCCTGGATAAAGGGCGGCACAACGCCGACCCGGGAGCAACGCGAAGCGGCTTTGCTGGCGTCGTCGGTGCTGCTTGCCGCGCAGCGGATCGCCACCGAGCGTCGCACCGATGGCAAGGACGGCCAGGAAGCCAAGGTCAAGGATTACCTTCTGACTTTGGGTTTCAAGGAAGCGCCGCCTGCGACCATCAACACAATCGTCAAAGGCCCCCAGCCAGGACACTTTTGTGCCGAGTGTCTGCTCGGCGAGCGCAAGGCTGATGTGGTGCTGCGGCTTCACGACACGCGACTGATGGCGATCGAATGCAAGGTATCGAACAGCGCGACCAACAGCGTCAAACGTCTGAACAACGATGCGGCGGTGAAAGCTGAATACTGGCTCAAGGTTTTTGGTACCTCGCAGGTGGTGCCGGCAGCCATGCTGGCTGGGGTTTTCAAGGTTATGAACCTGACCCAGGCACAGACGCGCGGACTTGCGTTGTTCTGGTCTCATGACCTGGAGAAGCTGGGCGGGTTCATCGAGTCAACGAAATAGGGTTCTGAGCAGTTGCCTGTTTAAAGATAAAAAATGTCATTCACGCAGGCGGGACGTGCCAAAGCCGCTATCGAATTAATAGCAATCGCTTTTCACGACGGGTCGTCGGCCAGAAGCGCCCCGCAGCGCCGGTTCCTATAGGCTCGCCTGCCTACAATCACCGGCAAAGCGAAAGAACCAGCCCAATGAGCATTAAAAGCGACCGATGGATACGCCGCATGGCCGAATCGACCGGCATGATCGATCCTTTCGAGCCGAAGCAGATTCGCGAGGCGGGCGGCCACAAGATCATCAGCTACGGCACCTCCAGCTACGGCTACGACATCCGCTGCGCGCCCGAGTTCAAGGTCTTCACCAACATCCACAGCACCGTGGTCGACCCGAAAATTTCGATGAAAAAAGCTTCGTCGACATGCACGGCGACTCGTGCATCATTCCGCCCAACAGCTTTGCGCTGGCCCGTACCCTCGAATACTTTCGCATTCCGCGCAATGTGCTAACGATCTGCCTCGGCAAAAGCACTTACGCCCGCTGCGGCATCATCGTCAACGTCACGCCCTTCGAGCCCGAATGGGAAGGGTATGTGACGCTGGAATTTTCCAACACCACGCCGCTGCCGGCGAAGATCTACGCCGGCGAAGGCTGCGCGCAGGTGCTGTTTTTCGAAAGTGACAAGGACGATGTCTGCGAAACCAGCTACAAGGACCGCGGCGGCAAGTACCAGGGTCAAATCGGCGTGACCTTACCCAGGGCCTGACCTCCCCGGTAATATTCCATGACCAGTCCCCGCTTTGCCAGCCAGTCCGCATTCCTGCGCGCCCGGCTGTCTCCGGAAGGCTATCTCGGACTGCATCTGACAATAGGCGTCTTGGTGTTGATGGTGTCGGCATTGATTTTTGGTCTTATCGCCGAGGACGTGGCGACTGCCGACAGCATCACCGTTCTGGATGCACAGGTGTCTCAATGGTTTCATTCCCGCGCAACGCCGCAGTTCACGCGAGCTGTGCTCTTTTTCACCCATCTGCACAGCACCCCGGGAATCCTTGCGCTGTCTTCTTTGATGGCAATCTATTGGCTTCGCAGCAAGGCGTGGGACTGGTTGCTGACGCTGGTGCTGACGGTGCCGATGGGCATGCTGCTCAACGTGCTGCTGAAAAACATTTTCCAGCGCGCAAGGCCTGTCTTCGAGCTGCCGCTCCTGACGCTGAACACCTATAGCTTCCCCAGCGGTCATGCCGCTGCCGCGACGCTGTTTTATGGCGTACTGGCAGCCTGGTTTATCAGCAGGACGACGGCATGGCGATGGCGCACTGCGATTGCGTTGGCCGCCGCCATGATGGTGGCGCTGGTCGGGCTGAGCCGGATTTACCTGGGCATTCATTACCTGAGCGATGTGCTGGCGGCAATAGCTGCCAGCGGCTGCTGGCTGGTATTTAGCCTGACCGCCGTTGAAACCTCGCGCAGACGGCGACGCCTGCGACAGCTGAAGGCTTGATGCATGACAGGCTCGAGCCCGGCCGCGGGAGCGGTCGTCATCCTGAACGGTGCGGCGGGCCGGGGCTGCAGTGCCGAATTTGCCAGTAATGTTGCCGCTAAGTTTCAGACCTCGGGCTGACTGTTCGCGTTACGCTGGCCGCGAACGGCGAAGAGCTTGTCCAGACTGCGGAGCGCGCCGTCAGCGAAGGATTCAAAACCGTTGTCGCAGGCGGCGGCGACGGCACGCTGAATGCGGTGGCGTCGGCGTTCGTCGAAACCGGCGTCGCGTTCGGCGTTCTTCCTCTGGGTACGCTGAACCACTTTGCAAAAGACCTGAACATCCCGCTGGATCTTGACAGTGCCATCCGCACGATTGTTGAAGGCCATACCGTGCCGGTCGATGCCGGTGAGATCAACGGCCGGCTGTTTCTCAACAATTCAAGCCTGGGGCTTTATCCCGACACCGTTCGGGAACGTGAGCGGCAGCAAAAGCGGCTGGGACGGGGCAAATGGCTGGCTTTTTTCTGGGCCGCAGTGACCGCCTTGCGCCGCTATCCGTTCCTGGACCTGACGATTTCGCTTGACGATGAAGAGTACCGGCGCCGGACCCCCTTCATTTTCATCGGCAACAACGTCTATTCGATGGAAGGCTTCACCATCGGCGAGCGCGAACGCCTGGACGCTGCGAAGCTGAGTCTGTACGTGGTCCAGCGAACGGGCAGGATGGGTTTGCTGGCATTGGCCGTGCGAGCGCTTTTCGGGCGGCTGCGGCAGGCGAAAGACTTCGATGCGCTGTTCGCCCGAAAAATGGTCATCAACACGCGGCACAAGAATATTCGCGTTTCCACCGACGGCGAAGTCAGCCGCATGACTTCCCCGCTGAATTACCGGATCCGTCCCGCGGCGTTGAAGGTGATTGTTCCGGAACCGGAATCGGCCGAAGAATCGGCGGAAGGATTACGTGACGACGGTCGCGACGCAGACCCGCTTCAGTCGTCGGCACCGACGCCCTGATCCTGCGTTACCGCAGGCGCTTCGTGCCAGCGCATCCGTCAGGCCCAGCGGCAGGCCGTCCGGGAAGTTCGTGTGTGGCGTGTCCCGAGGGACAGGCCGGAACGCGTAATTCCAGGGCGATGCCGAAATGTCCACCGCAGAGTCAGGACCACGGGCGGCTTTGAGTGGTCTTGACTTTAGGGATGTGGTTTGCAAAAGTCTTCGCCCATTTGGCGGTCTGATTGATCAATCCTGCACATTCTTGGCACGGCCCAGAGCCGTGCGAGCCGCAGCCAGATCCCAGCCCGCCCAGCCGCAGCTTTTGAACAGCACCGGCCCTCTCACCGGGAAGTTGCGGCTCTGCACCACCTCGGCCAGGCTGGCAAGGCTGGCCACATCCAGCCCGGCCTGAATCAGGTCGCCCGCCTCGTGTCGGGCATCCGGCGTGTCGACGACGATGGTTCCCTGCGCGGCTAGTTGGCGGCACAGACTCGCGCCGAGTTCGGCCATGTGCGGCGCAAAGGCGCCAACGGCTGCCAGAAAGCCGTCCTGGCGCGGCAGCGCATCCAGAACGATCGTCTCCGCCGGCGTGCACGCCACCGCCATCGGGCATTCGGCAAGCGCCGCGTTGGGGTCCGGCACGACCCGCGCTTGAAGGCCCAGCGCCTGCGCGTGGCGCGCCAGCCGCCCTGCGCTGATGGCGCTGCGCGAGGCGATGACGAATTCGCGGATCTGCAGGACTTCAGCGAAGGCCTCCAGATGCGCATGGCCCTGCACGCCGGCGCCAACGATTAGCAGGGGGCCTTGCGGGCGGTGCGCGAGCCGCTGCGCCGCCAGCACCGTCACCGCGGCGGTCCGGCGCGCGGTGACGGTCGGCCCGTCGAGTACCAGCACGCGCTCACCGGTGGCCACGTCAAAAACAAGCACGTCGCCCTGGATGGCCGGCCGGTCTGTGCCAGCATTGGCGGGCGTCAGCGTGATCAGCTTGGCGATTGCGATCCGGCCGTCGAACGCCGGCATCATGAACAAGGTGCCACCGCCGGGCAAGCGCTGAACGGTGCGCGGCGGTACTTGAACCGTCGGATCTGCTAGCACGCGCGCAAGCTCTTCGACCAAAAGCGGATATTGCAGGCAGCCCGCAGTCCGTTTGCTGTCGAGCCAGCGATCGGCGACGTAAATTGTGGTGTCAGATGGCATTGGGGCGATGTTGGCAGAGGTAAAAAGAAGCTTGCCGACAGCGGGCGCCTTATCCTACAAACTGAGAAGCAAATATGAGCCTGGGCGAAGCAAGCACTTCATTAGCATCAGCATAGCTTCCTTAAGGAGCGGAGGAGTTGAGCGATGTTTTCCGATGATCTGCAAAAAATCAAAGAAGTGCCCTATCAGACCCTGTTGCTGATCTCGGCCGGCCTGGTGTTTCTGTGCCAGTTGGTCGCCATGGTGCTGGTTGTAGGCAGCCAGGTCGAAAAAGCGCAGATCCGCGACGCGCGTGGCGGTTCCGAGCGCATGGTTGCGGCTGACTGCTCCGAAAACTACTCTGGCGCTGCGCGCACACGCTGCATCGAGCAGATGAAGGCCCAACTCGTGGCTGAGCCGGTTGCCGTGGCCGAGTCCGAGGGCCGCCGGGAGCCGGCGGTAAGTTCGTCGGCGCCGCCGGATGGCGGCATCGCGAGCATTCAGCAAGCTGCGTTCGAGGTTCGCCGCTAAAGCTTCCCAGTTTGGCCGAACTTCAACGGCCTCGCACAGTGGTTTCAGCACTGACAGTTGCGGCCGCATCTTTTCGAGCGATTGCGTGTCGGAAACTCCAGTGTGCTGCGGGAACGGGTTGAAGCCAGTGTTGCCTCGCCTGCCGTTTGCGACGTAGACTCCGCCAAAATCGGCACATCGAAACCGGACTGGGGGACGCCATGAAATGGGAAGGCAATCGCGAATCCGACAACGTCGAAGACCGACGCAGCAATGGCGGTGGCGGCAGTGGTCTGTTCGGCGGCCGCAGCATCGGCATTGGCACCATCGTCGTTGCGCTGGTGGGGGGATGGATCTTCGGGATCAACCCGATGACGCTGCTCGGCATGCTGAGCGGCGGCGGGTCGTCGCCAGCACAGGTTCAACAGCAGGTGCCGGCGCAGGCGCCGCCGGCCAACGACCGCATGGCCGCCTTCGTATCGACCATCCTGGCCGACACCGAGGATGTGTGGAAGGATGTGTTCGCCAAGGGCGGCAGTACCTACCGCGAGCCGCGCCTGGTGCTGTTCCGCGGCGCGACACAAACCGCCTGCGGCCAGGGCCAGGCCGCGATGGGGCCTTTTTACTGCCCCAGCGACCAGAAGGTGTATATCGACCTCGGCTTTTACGAAACGCTGAAAAACAAACTCGGCGCGCCGGGTGACTTTGCCCAGGCCTACGTCATTGCCCATGAGGTCGGCCACCACGTGCAGAACCTGCTCGGCATCAGCGAGAAGATGGACCAGATGCGTGGCCGCGTCAGCAAGGTCGAATTCAACGGCCTGAGCGTTCGGCTCGAGCTGCAGGCCGACTGCTTTGCCGGCGTCTGGGCCAACCATGCGCAAACCGCCCGCAAGATTCTGGAGCAGGGCGATGTCGAGGAAGCGATGAACGCGGCTGCCAAAATCGGCGACGACGCCTGCAGCGAGGCGGCAGTGGCCGCGTGGTGCCAGAAAGTTTTACCCACGGCACCAGCGCACAGCGCCAGCGCTGGTTCGACGCCGGTCTTAAAAGCGGCGCCATCAAGGCCTGCGATACGTTTAGCGCCCGGACTCTTTGACTGCGAAGTCCCGCAGTCGCAAATACAGCCTCCAACGCGGAGAGCGGGAAAACATGGAGGACGCGGACACTGTAAAGATTGGCTTGGGTTTAACCTTCGCTGCAACTTGTCCGCGTACTCGGCCACTCCACTCCTCCGCGTTGATCAACTTTGATTTCTCTTTAAGCCCGTCGAAGGGAAGCCTGCGGCCGGGAAAATTACCATCTTGCCTCGCAAATACAGGTACTTACCCTGTAGTGCGACAATACCGGGCTAAATGACCTCTTCTTTTTCCAATCTTTCGCTGGCCGAACCGCTGGCCCGAGCCGTAGCCGAAATGGGTTACGAAACCATGACGCCGATTCAGGAGCAGGCGATTCCGATCGTCCTGCAGGGCCGCGACGTCATGGGCGCCGCACAGACCGGCACCGGCAAGACCGCAGCATTTGCGCTACCGCTGCTGCAGCGCATGATGAAGCACGAAAACCCGTCGACCTCGCCGGCGCGGCATCCGGTGCGCGCGCTCGTGCTGCTGCCGACGCGCGAACTTGCGGTGCAGGTGGCCGAACAGGTCAAGCTGTACGCGAAATACACCAACCTGAACAGCGCGGTGGTGTTCGGCGGCATGGACATGAAGCCGCAAACGCTGGAACTCAAAAAAGGCGTCGAGGTGCTGGTCGCCACGCCGGGCCGGCTGCTCGACCATATCGAGGCCAAGAACGCGGTGCTGAACCAGGTCGAATACGTCGTTCTGGACGAGGCCGACCGGATGCTCGACATCGGCTTTCTGCCGGACCTGCAGCGCATCCTGAGCTACCTGCCCAAGCAGCGCATCACACTGCTGTTCTCGGCGACCTTTTCGCCCGAAATCAAACGTCTGGCGTCGAGCTACCTGCAGGATCCGGTGACGATCGAAGTGGCGCAATCCAACGCCGCGGCCTCGACGGTGGAGCAGCATTTCTACAGCGTCGGCGCCGACGACAAGCGCCGCGCGCTGCACCAGATCCTCAAGGCGCGCGGCATGAAGCAGGCGTTTGTCTTCGTCAACAGCAAGCTGGGCTGCGCCAAGCTGGCGCGCTCGCTGGAGCGCGAGGGGTTGAAGACCACCGCGCTGCACGGCGACAAAAGCCAGGACGAGCGGCTCAAGGCGCTCGAATCGTTCAAGAACGGCGAAGTCGATCTGCTGGTCTGCACCGACGTCGCGGCGCGCGGACTCGACATCAAGGACGTGCCGGCGGTGTTCAATTTCGACGTGCCATTCAATGCCGAAGACTATGTGCACCGCATCGGCCGCACCGGCCGGGCGGGCGCGGCGGGCCTGGCGGTCAGCTTTGTCGCCAGCAGCGACCAGCGCCTGGTGGCCGATATCGAGAAGCTGATCAAGACCAAAATCGAGCTTGAGCCGCTCGAATTCGACGAAGACACGCCGCGCATCAGCGTGCAGGGCCGCATCAACGACGGCCGGCGCATGTACCGCGAAAGCGAGGCGCGCGAGGAGGCCGGGGCGGCCGGGTCAGCGTTTGCGCCGCGCGAGCGCATCGAACGCCGTGAACCGCGCGAGCGTCGTGAACACCTGCCGCATCGCCACCCGGCGTCGTCGCGCGACCCGTTTTTCGACCGGCCTTACGAGGCAAACGCGCAGGCGCCGGCCGAGCCGTCGTGGGAAGCGGCCGCCAAGGCCAACATGGGGCGCAGCGCGATGTCGTCGAACATCAAGCCGAGGAAAAAAGTTGCGGCGCTGTTCAAGTCTGGCGACTGAAGCGGCTGCCTGAGCAGGCTGCCGCAGGGCGCGAACCATGTCCGAAACCCTACCCCAGCCCACTGGACTGCCGGCACAGGCGCTGACACTCCTGAAAGCCAGCTACCGCACCCTGCTGCGTGCGGTGAACCAGTGGATCGATGCCGACGGCCTGAGGATGAGCGCGGCAATGTCGTTCTACGGCATCTTGAGCCTGGCGCCACTGTTGGTGCTGATGGTTGCGGTGATGGGCTGGTGGCTCGACCGCAGTTTCATTGAAACCAGCCTGGTGGCGCAGATTCGCAGCGTCATCGGCGAGCAGGGCGCGCAGGTGGTGCAGCAGGCGCTGACCAGCGCCAAGGAGCCGGCGCAGGGAATCACCGCGTCGGTCTTCGCCTTCGTGCTGCTGCTCTCCGGCGCCACCGGCGTGTTCGCCGAGTTGCAGGACGCTTTCGAGCGGCTCTGGCGCCAGGGCAGCGGCGACGTGCCGAAGCAGAAATGGTGGCATACCGCGACGCTGCGGCTGCGTGGCGTGGCCTATATCCTGGCGCTCGGATTTTTGCTGCTGGTGTCGCTGGCGGTGTCGACTTTTTCCGGCATGCTGGCGGGCTGGGCGGGCGACTACCTGCTGCTCGAAAAACTGGTGTGGCTGCTCAACGAGGCGGTCGCCATCGCCTTCAGCGTCGCGCTGTTTCTGGCGCTCATGCGGATGAGCTCGGGTCCGAAGCCCGCCCTGCGCTATCTGGTCACGGGCGCGCTGGCCGGCGCGGTATTTTTCCAGGTCGGCAAGTACCTCATGGCCTATTACCTTTCGACCGCCGCCGTCGTGTCGGCCTATGGCGCGGCGGGCTCACTGGTCGTCATCCTGATGTGGATTTATTTTTCGTCGGGTGTGCTGCTGCTCGCCGCCAGCATTGCGCGTGCGTGGGCCGACGAGGCGGCGGCCCGGGCAAGCGAACGGGCGCTCGCCGCTTCCAAGTCCGTCGCAAGCTAGCAATCCGCTCAATTCACGGTCAAAAACGGTTACACCGAAAGCGGGGCGCGTGTCGACTGCTATCAATAATGTAGTAGATCTCTTATTTTCCGGGTTTTTGCGCCGCTTCGCATTCAACGCTGACGAGCTCGAATTCACCCGGCCTGGCGCCCAGCCTTGCCGCTGTCAGCCGGCCGCCCCAGACGCAGCCGGTATCCAGCGCCAGCGCATTGCCGCGCAGACCCGGATGCCGACGCTCGCCAGCGACCAGCGTTGACCAGTGACCGAAGACGATCGGGGTGTCGCGCGTGGCGCGCGCAGGCGCCTCGAACCACGGCAGGTAGCCTGCGGGCCCGCCAGCTGCGCTTTTGGTGCTGCCAAATTCCATCGTGCCGTCGGGTGTGCAAAAGCGCAGCCGCGTCAGCGCGTTGACGATCACCCGAAGCCGCCCCTCTCCTTGGAGCGCGTCGTGCCAGCGGTCTGGCGTGTTGCCGTACATCGCACTCAAAAAGCCTTTCAGGTCGGGCCCGCGCAGCGCAGCTTCGACTTCCGCTGCCAACGCAAGCGTTTGGCCTGTGCTCCACTGCGGCAGCACGCCGGCATGCACCATCAACCAGCCGTGGCCGTAAAAAGCCAGGGCGCGATGCCGCAGCCAGTCGAGCAGCGCTTCGCGGTCTGGCGCCTCCAGCAGCGCCCCCAAGGTGTCGTTTCGGCCCGGCCGACGCACGCCTTGCCACAGCGCAAGCAGGTGCAGGTCGTGGTTGCCCAGCAGGCATTGCGCCGCGTCTCCGAGCGCCGCCAGCTGGCGCAGCACGCCGGACGAGTCCGGTCCGCGGTTCACCAGGTCGCCCAGCAGGTGCAGGGTGTCGCGGCTCGGGGAAAAATCGATTTTCTCCAGCAGTCGCGCAAACGGCGCACTGCAGCCCTGCAGGTCGCCGATACAGTAAAGTGACATCTCCCCATTCTGCCCCGGACCCATGGATTTTTTGCTCATTGCTCTGCTAACGCTGCTCAACGGCGTTTTTTCCATGTCGGAACTCGCGCTTGCCTCCAGCCGCAAGGCCCGCCTGGCCGGCATGGCCGAGTCAGGCGACAAGGGGGCGCAGGCGGCACTCGACTTGATGGCCAAGCCGACGAAATTCCTGTCGTCGGTGCAGGTCGGCATCACCTCGATCGGCATGCTCAACGGCATCATCGGCGAGGCGGCCTTCAGCGGGCGGCTGTCGGTCTGGCTGTACAGCTTCGGCATTTCGCCGCGCGCGTCGGACATTTCGGCGACCGCCATCGTCGTCACCGTCATCACCTTCGTGACCATCGTCTTTGGCGAACTGGTGCCCAAGCGCATCGGCCAGCTGCACCCGGAAACCGTCGCCGCGCTGGTGTCGCGGCCGATGAAATGGGTCGCCGCCGGCGCCAAGCCATTCGTCTGGCTGCTGTCCTTTAGCACCCATGCCGTGCTCAAGCTGCTGCGCATCGACAACAGCGCCGGCCGCGCCGTGACCGAAGAGGAAATCACCGCCAGCCTGGAGGAAGGCGTCGATGCCGGCTTGATCGAAGCGCACGAGCACCAGATGGTGCAAAACGTGTTTTCGCTCGACGACCGGCTGCTGACATCGATCATGCTTCCGCGCACCAGCATCGAATGGCTCGATGCGTCCGACACGGTGGCGCGCGCGATCGACAAGGCAGGCGCGACCGGCCACTCCTGGTATCCGGTCTGCCGGGGCGGCCTGGACGATGTGGTCGGCGTGGTCAACGTGGCCAAACTGCTCGCCTTGCGCGGCCAGATCGATTCGGCCGCCGTGGCAACCGGCGCGGCGCCGTCGGCGGGAGACCGGATCGACGCCTATGCCGTTGCCGCCGTGTTCGTTCCGGAAACGCTCAGCGGAATGGAACTGCTCGAGCAGTTCCGCGCCAGATCGACACGGATTTTGTTCGTCGTCGACGAATACGGCGTGGTGCAGGGACTGATCACGCCGATGGACATGCTGGAGGCGATCACCGGCGAGCTGCAAACCGGCGCGCCGGTCGATGCCTGGGCGACCCGGCGCGATGACGGCAGCTGGCTGATCGACGGCGTCATGCCGGTTTCCGAGTTCAAGGCCAGGCTCGACATCAGGGAGCTGCCGGGCGAGGACCGAGGGCGCTACAACACGGTGGCCGGCCTGCTGATGGCGGTGTGCGGCCATCTTCCGGCCGAGGGCGAACGCATCGAATGCGCCGGCTGGCGGTTCGAGGTGATGGACCTGGACGGCAAGCGCATCGACAAGGTGCTGGCAAGTCCGGTGGCGGTCGTTGCGGACGGGGCGCACTTGTAAAAGATGACCAGACGTGAAATACCCATGAACATACTTCTCACCGGCGGCGCCGGCTACATCGGCAGCCACACTTGCGCGGCCCTGGCGCTAGCCGGCTTCTTGCCGGTAATCCTGGACAATTTTTCCAACAGCAATACGGCCGTGCTGGAGCGGCTGCGAAAAATCATCGGCAAGGGCGTGGTGTGCGAGCGCGGCAGCGTGCTCGACACGCCCTGGGTCGAAGAGGTTCTGCGCCGTCATGACATTGGCGGGGTGATGCATTTCGCCGGCGACAAGGCGGTCGGCGAAAGCGTAGCCCAGCCGCTGAAGTACTACCGCAACAACATCGGCGGCGCCGTCAGCCTGCTGGAGGCGATGCGGGCGGCCGGCTGCCGGACGCTGGTTTTTTCAAGCAGCGCAACGGTCTACGGCGATCCGGCGTCGGTGCCGATCACCGAGGATTTTCCGCGCCTGCACACCAATCCCTACGGCCACACCAAGCTGGTGATCGAGGACATGCTGTCGGCGCTGTGCGTCGCCGAGCCGTCGTGGCGCATGGGAGTGCTGCGCTACTTCAACCCGGTCGGCGCGCACCCGAGCGGCCTGATCGGCGAAGACCCGAGCGGCATTCCGAACAATCTGATGCCATTTGTGACGCAGGTCGCGATCGGCAAGCGGCCTTACCTGAATGTCTACGGCAACGACTATCCGACGCCGGACGGCACCGGCGTGCGCGACTACATCCATGTGCAGGACCTGGCCGCCGGCCATGTCGCCGCGCTGCGAACGCTGCTGACGCAGGAAAAAAGCTTTACCGTCAACCTGGGTACCGGCAGCGGCAACAGCGTGCTCGAGGTGGTGCGTGCCTTCGAGCAAGCCAGCGGCCGGCCGGTGCCGTACCGCATCGCGCCGCGCCGGCCCGGCGACGTTGCGCAGTGTTATGCCGACCCGGCGCTGGCGCACAGCCTGCTGGGCTGGCGCGCCGATCACACCCTGGCCGACGTGTGCGCGGACGCCTGGCGCTGGCAGATCGGCAATCCGGAAGGGTATGGATAAGGGCTGGGGCGCACGGGGCAAAAAAAAGCGCCGTAATCGGCGCTTTTGGCTTTTTATGCTTTCCTGGATCTGCTGCCGCGGATCAGCGCCAGTCCGCTCAATGCCATCAGCATCAACAGCAGGCTTTCAGGTTCAGGAACAACGTTTACGCAAGGTGGCTGGCCAGGCCCACCGCAAACGATAACGCCGCCGCCGCCTGCGAAGCCTCCGCCCAGCACCACTGTGTCGTTCAGCACGCCTCTGGGCGCATTGTCTCCGTTGCCAACCACCAACGATTGCAACTGACCGATGCCGCCGGTGAAGTAGGCATGCCATGGCGTGGCGTTGGTCAAATCGGCATTTGTCAGGGTTGGAAATTGCGCGATGCCTTGGGCTGTCAATTGCAGGTTGGAAGAGTCGGCAACGCCACCTGAGTTATCTCCTTTTACGACAAGCGTCGGCAACAGCGACGTCAACCAGCCATATCCAATGCTGCTGTTCGCCTGCTCTTGCGCAAACAATCCCCCACCTGCGCCCAAATAATTATTGATGACCGTTCCGTTTGTGTTCACGATGGCTAACTGAGAATCGGTAATACCGCCGCCCACGTTGCTACTTACAGTCGGCATGTAGATAAAGCCGGAGTTGGAGGTACTTACCGCTCCTGTACCGTTAAAGAAATTGGTAATGTCAGTTACCGACGTTAATTGCGTTGACGTCCAGCCGACTAGACCTGAGAGACCGAACGCGCTGGTAAACGCTGCGCTTGCGCTCGACCCGTTGCAACCGATGCAGACCGCGTTTTCTGGCCATTGGTTACCGCACCGCCGATGCTGCCGATGCCAAGTTGGAGAAATTTCCAGCCATTCAGGTTAATGCCGCCAGACGCGGAACCGTGGTCATCCGAATCGGTGCCTGCAATCAGAATCGGACCCGCATTTGCACTTCCTACAGTTATTGCCAAGAAGGAGGCAAGCAAATATCCTTTAAGGTGTTTCATGATGTATCCAATAAAAAGTTTAAAAGCCTCTAATCTAGTTAGCAAAAGGTGTGCCAAAACAAAAGGCCCGAAAAACTTTTAAAAATCAATAATTTATAAAAAATTCACTTTTGTATGTAAATTTTCCTATGCTCAGCTGTAAAGTTTTACGACAGGAACCGTCGTATATGTCCTACGACATTGCAGAAGCTACTGATAGTTCATATGCAAAAACAAACTCACACCACGACTGGCTCAGGCTCCAGCCGCAAACCGAACCGCTCGTAGACGCTGGTCTGGATTGCCTTCGCCAGCGTCATCACTTCGCCGCCGGTAACCGGGTTGGCGCTGCCGCCCCTGTTTACCAACACCAGCGCCTGTTTTTCATAGACGCCAGCGTTGCCGATCGATTTGCCCTTCCACCCGCAGGCGTCGATCAGCCAGCCGGCAGCGAGCTTGACCGAGCCGTCGGCCAAGCGGTAATGGACGATTTTGGGCTCGCGCTGGATGATGTCCTCGCACTGCTCGGGCGAGACGGTCGGGTTTTTGAAAAAGCTGCCGGCGTTGCCGATGAGCTTCGGGTCGGGTAGCTTGGCGCGGCGGATCTCGCATATCCACTCATAAATCTGTAGCGCTTCAGGCACATCCACCTTGCGCTGCAGCCGCTTTTTCTCGATATCGGCATAGCCCAGCACCGGTTTCCAGGCTTTCGGCAATGCAAAGCGGACGCGGGTGATCAGCGCCTTGCCGGCCAGGCCGAAACCCGCTGCATCGGCGCTTGCGTGCTTGAACACCGAGTCGCGGTAGCCGAAGCCGCACTGCCCCGCATCGAGCGTGAAAGCCTGGCCGGTCGCCAGGTCGACAGCATCGAGCGAGTCGAACCGGTCCTGCAGTTCCACGCCATAAGCGCCGATGTTCTGCACCGGCGAGGCGCCGACGGAGCCGGGAATCAGCGCCAGGTTTTCCAGCCCCGGCATGCCGTTTTCGAGCGTCCAGGCGACGAGCTCGTGCCAGTTTTCACCGGCGCCGGCCTCGACGATCCAGGCTTTGGCGGTTTCCCCGGCGAGGCGCTTGCCCATGATCTCGACTTTGAGGACCAGCGCCCTGACATCGCCTGTCAGAACAATGTTGCTGCCGCCGCCGAGAATGAATTTTGGCGCCACCCGAAGCGCCGTGTCGCGCAGCACATCGGCCAGATCGTCCGCGCCGGCGATGCGCACCAGGCTGAGCGCCTTGGCCATGATGCCGAAGCTGTTGCACGGCTGGAGGGGGACGTTTTTCTCGACTACCATTTGGGAATTGTCTCACCGCCCGGAAACCCTTTTCTCGGAAAACCAAGCATGCCCACCTTCGACACCGTTCTCGAAACCGATCTGGTCAAGGTCAAAAACGCCGTCGAAAACTCGGCGAAGGAAATCGGCACCCGCTTTGACTTCAAGGGAACCGCCGCCAAGATCGAACTGAAGGACAAGGAGATCACGCTGACCGGCGACGGCGACTTCCAGATCGATCAGATCCACGACATTTTGCGCAACAAGCTCACCAAGGCCGGCGTCGATGTGCGCTTCCTGGACATCGGCAAAGTCGAGAAAATCGGCGGCGACAAGGTCAAGCAGGTGACCAAGGTGCGCGACGGCATCGAGACCGAGCAGGCCAAGAAAATCCAGCAGCTCATCAAGGGCAGCAAGATGAAGGTGCAGGCTGCCATTCAGGAGGGCAAGGTGCGGGTGACGGGCGCCAAGCGCGACGACCTGCAGGCGGCGATGGCCTTGATCCGCGCCGAGATCAAGGATTTGCCGCTGAGTTTCGACAACTTCAGAGATTGAATGAGCCCCCACGCTCCCCGCTTCGCGTGGTTCGCTGCCCCCCGAGGGGGCCGCTGCGCCTGCGGCCCGGCGGAGCCGGTTCCGCGGCCCCTGCTGGGATTGAACTCCCTTTGCGTTTCAGCCTTTCTTTTGCTCGCGTGGCTTCCGGCTGGCGCGCAGGCCGAAAGTGTCGCGCTGGCTGGCATGCTCGGCGGCAAGGCGCTGTTGGTCGTCGACGGCAACGCGCCCAAAACCGTTGCCGCCGGTGAAGCGCACCAGGGCGTCAAGGTGATTTCCACGCTGGGCGATGAGGCTGTGATCGAGCAATCGGGCAAGCGCCGCACCCTGCGCGTCGGCGATGCGCCGGTCAGCATCGGCGGCAGCGGCGCCGGACGCGGCGGGCGGATCGTGCTGGCCGAAAGCGGCGGCGGCCATTTCATGACGGCGGGCCAGATCAATGGGCGGGCGGTCCAGTTCATGGTCGACACTGGAGCCACCAGCATCGCCATGAGCATGCCTGACGCCGACCGAGCCGGTATTGCCTACAAAGACGGCCAGCCGGTGCGGTTGTCCACCGCCAACGGCATGGCGCAGGGTTTTCGCATCAAGCTCGCGTCGGTGCGCATCGGCGATGTGGAGGTCTACGACGTCGATGCCGTCGTCACGCCGCAGCCGATGCCCTACATGCTGCTGGGCAACAGTTTTTTGACGCGCTTCCAGATGAAGCGCGAGAACCATCTGATGACCCTGGACCGGCGGTATTGAGCGGCCTATTTGCCGGGCTGCCTGCCGGACTTGGTCCTGCCCAGCCTTGATTCGGTTCCCTTGAGCAGCCGGCTGATGTTGTCGCGATGGCGGTACAGCAGCAGCGCGCTGATGGCGACCAACGCGGCCACGACAGTCTTGTCGGCATACCAGACGGCGCGGTCGCCGAGCAGGTAAAAAAGCGGCGAGAACACGGCGGCGGCAATCGCTGCGAGCGACGAATACCGGGAGAAAAAGGCGACGATGAGCCAGGTTGCCAGCGTCGCCAGGCCAAGCGCCCAATGGATGCCGAACAGCACGCCAGCGGCGGTCGCGACGCCCTTGCCACCTTTGAATTTGAAAAACACCGGATACAGGTGGCCGAGAAAAACCGCCAGCGCCACCGCCGCCACTGTGCCGTCGCCCAAGCCCCAGGTGGCGCCGAAAAATTTGACCAGCACCACGGCCAGCCAGCCCTTCAGCCCATCCAGCAGCAGGGTCGCCACCGCCGCGCTTTTGTTTCCCGAGCGCAGCACATTGGTCGCGCCGGGATTCTTGCTGCCGTAGCTGCGCGGGTCGGCAAGGCCAGCCGCCCGGCTGACGATGACGGCGAACGACAGCGAGCCGAGCAGATAGGCCAGCAGGGTCGCGGCAATCGGGTAAAGATGGTTCAACTTTTAATGTTCCTGTATCCGCTCAACGCGCGCCGCATGGCCTGCATGCATGTTGGCTACAGCGCAGGGTCCCGGTTTTCCCAGCGGATGTTGTCGATTTCTTGCAGCACGCCGGCGTCGAGCGCGGTGCCCCAGGCGTCCAGGTTTTCATCGAGCTGCGCCACCGAGGTGACGCCGATGATGGTGCTCGCCACCTGCCACTTGGTGTAGCAAAACGACAGCGCCATTCGCGCCGGCGTCAGGCCGTGGTCGCGGGCCAACTGGTTGTAGCGCCGCGCCGCCGCCAGCGCCTCGGGCCGGCCCCAGCGCTGCTTGCGAACGGATTCGTAGCGGGCGATGCGGCCGGCCTGGGGCGCATCCGGGCCTTCTGTGCCGGCCTGGTCGTATTTTCCCGTCAGCAGGCCGAAGCCCAGCGGCGAATAACCGAGCAGTGACACGCCCAGCCGGTGCAGGCTTTCATCAAGGCCGTTTTCAACCGTGCGGTTGACCAGGCAGTACGGGTTTTGCACCGTGGCAATGCGGGGCAGGCCGTGCGCCTCGGCCAGCCGGACGAACTCATGCACGCCGTAGGGCGACTCGTTCGACAGGCCGATATGGCGCACCTTTCCCTCTTTCACCAGCCGGCCGAGCGCTTCGAGCTGCTCATGGATCGGCGTGGTCGAGCGTTCCTTGGCCGGGTCGTAGTACATCGCGCCGAAGGCCGGCACATGGCGTTCGGGCCAGTGAATCTGGTAGAGGTCGATGACGTCGGTACGCAGCCGCTTCAGGCTGCCCTCGCACGAGGCCTGGATATCCGCCGCCGTCATTGCCTTGCCTTCACGCAGCCAGGGCATGTCGCGCGACGGGCCGGCAACCTTGGTCGCCAACACAAGCCGTTCGCGAACGCCTTTATTTTTGGCGAGCCAGTTGCCGATGATTCGCTCTGTGGCTCCGAAGGTTTCGGCGCGCGCCGGTACCGAATAGATTTCAGCCGTGTCCAGGAAGTTGACGCCGCGCGCCAGCGAGCGGTCCAGCACGGCATGCGCCACACTTTCATCCACCTGCGCGCCGAAGGTCATCGTGCCCAGGCAGACCGGCGTGACGTGCAAATCGCTGGCACCGAGTTGAACTTTATTCATTGGATTTCGGTCGATAAACAAAAAGTGAGGGCGGCCGACGAGTTTAAGGGACTTCAATGCCAGCTTTCGGTTGCCGAACTGGCGTGCTTGTCTTACAGATGCATACGATTGATACGCTTAGCATTGGCCTGCGATGACTTTGCCGCGTTTTAGCTGTTGTTCAACCTTCGAGGAGTCCCCATGAAAAATTCATTTACCACCCGTCTAGGCTGCGTCGCACTGGTCGCTGCCGGCCTGTCGGGCTGCGCCAACATGAACATGACCGAGACCCAGCGCGGCACGGCGCAGGGGGCTGGCATTGGCGCCGTCGCGGGCGCTGTGATCGGCGCGGCCACGGGCGGCTCACGCGGCGCGGCCACCGGCGCGGTGCTCGGCGGCGCGGTGGGCGCGGGCGGCGGCTATATCTGGTCCAGGCGAATGCAGGACCAGAAAATCGCCATGGAGCGCGCAACCGCCGGCACCGGCGTTGCCGTCAGCCAGACCACCGACAACCGCCTGAAGCTCGACATTCCGAGCGATGTGTCATTCGATGTGGGCCGCGCGGCGATCAAGCCGAATTTCGCACCGGTGCTGGGGCACTTTGCGACCAGTCTCAACCAAAATCCGATCACCAGCGTGACCATCGTCGGCCACACCGACAGCACCGGCTCGGACTCGATCAACAACCCGCTGTCCTTTGACCGCGCCAATTCAGCGCGCGACTACCTCGTGGCCCGCGGCGTGGCGGCACAACGGATCGCGACCGATGGCAGGGGCGCGCGCGAACCGGTTGCCGACAACAGTTCGCAGCAGGGACGCGACAAGAACCGCCGGGTCGAGATTTACGTCGCCGAACCGGCGCCCCGTTGATCTGGATCCCGCCGGTTGAAAAAAGCACCTCCGGGTGCTTTTTTCATGCGCGTTCCGAATCCGGTGGTCAAGCGTTTTTAAACCGCTCTTCCTCCTGCAGCCGCAGCACCCGGCGCTGCACCTTCCCTGTCGTCGTCATTGGCAGCGCGTCGATGAATTCGATTTCCTTGGGGTATTCGTAAGGCGCCAGCCGCGTCCTGACATGCGCCTGAAGCTCGGCGATAAGTTTTTGATCAAATTCGGATTTTTCGCTCGTCTGGCTTGCGCGAGCAGCTATTAAATCAGGAGCAAGCACGACGTAGGCCTTGACGACCGCGCCGCGTTCGCGGTCGGGCTTGGGGACGACAGCGGCGTTGGCGACGGCCGGGTGCTTGACCAGGCAGTTTTCGATCTCGCCGGGGCCGATGCGGTAGCCGGCGGCCTTGAAGATGTCATCGGCGCGGCCCTCATACCAAAGGTAGCCGTCGGCATCAACCCGTGCCAGGTCGCCGGTTCGGCACCAGTCGCCAGTGAATTTGGCCTGGGTGGCGGCATCGTTTTTCCAGTAGCCGAGGAAAAAGATCGGGTCCGCTTCGCCGTGGATGTCGAAGCGGTTGACCGCCACGTCGCCCGGCACGCCGTCGGCGCATTCCTCGCCATCGTCATCGAGCACGGCGACCCGGTGGCCCGGATACGCCTTGCCCATGCTGCCGGGCCGGGCCGGCCAGAACTTCGAGCAGTTGCCGACGACGTAGTTGATCTCGGTCTGGCCGAACATCTCGTTGACGGTCACGCCGAGCCGGTCGCGGCAATAGGAAAACACCGCGTCGCCAACCGCCTCGCCGGCGCTCATCAGGCCCCGCAGCCGAAGCGCGAAATGCTCGCGCGGGTCGGGAAAGGCTTTCATCATCGCCTTGAGCGCGGTCGGAAACAGGAAGCTGTGCGTCACGCCTTCTTCGGCCATCAGGCTGAAGGCGAGTTCCGGGCTGAAGCGCCCGTTGAAGGCGACGATCGGCCGGCCGAAATACAGCGTCGGCAGCAGCGCGTCCATCAGGCCGCCGGTCCAGGCCCAGTCGGCCGGGCTCCAGAACACCGCGTCCGAGCGCTGGTTGTCGTTGGTGGCGTCGAAGCCGAACCAGTTCTGGCTGCAGACGAAGCCGGGCAGGTTGCCGATGAGGGCTCGGTGCGGTATCAGCGCGCCCTTGGGTGGCCCGGTGGTTCCGCTGGTGTAGATCAGGATGGCCGCGTCGTCCGCCTTCGTCTTGACGCAGGTGAAGGCGCGCAGCTCCGATGCGCTAATTTCGGCGCAGTCCACGTCTCCCTGGCCGGCGGCGCCGCCG
>Ga0136611_10000218_pt1 | contig 35556 bp, 50 predicted proteins | sample AntDrymUQ2232306_2_FD_106645 | JGI IMG/M metagenome (GOLD analysis project Ga0136611, IMG submission 106645) | Polar desert sand microbial communities from Dry Valleys, Antarctica - metaG UQ223 (23.06) | ecosystem: Environmental > Terrestrial > Soil > Desert | place: Antarctica: Dry Valley...
ACACCCATTCAACCTTTTTCTAACTTAGGACTACCATGCCATTTGCCGTCATGCATGAAAACGACCCGAAGTACAAGGGCTTAGCCGCTTACGCCGCTCCCGCAGGCGGCACGACACCTAACTTTCAAAAGGCACTAGAATTCACAACCAGGGCAGAAGCTGACGCCTATTGCGCTCTGCATCCGAAAATGGACGATACACATAAACCCGCGCATGTTGTGCGGTCCGAGCGTGTTTTCAGAATACTCCGATACTAGGACTACCATGTCGAAACATATTCTGTGTCTCTTGTTGTTGTTGTTGTGCTTCGTTGGTTGCCAAAGTGGCACTCGCGGCACAAAGCTTGACGGCACACCGAGCAGCGGGACGTTTACGAAGTGCTTATTTGATGGTCATGCATACGTTGTGTACGTGGATGGCGCGTTCGATAACCGCATAGGCGGTTTGGAGCATGACCCGGACTGCCCGAAGTGCCGAAAGTAACGTACTAATAAATACCACTGCACCCGTTTGAAACCTTAACTATGCTCCTATTCGCACAACTAGGTATGTCCATTTTCGGATGTGCCGCTTTCTTAATGGTCACCCGAGAAACTAGACGACTACAAGTCGCTGGCACTATTTGCGGACTGCTGTCCAACCCGTTCTGGTGGATGATGGTGATTGCGACGCAGCAATGGCTTACGATCCCGCTACACTTGGCTTATACGTACGGTTGGCTGTCTAAGGCTTACCGGCTGTGGAGAACTAGGGAGCTACCATGAGCGATTCAAACCGAGAGTGGGGACAGAACACCGACGAAGCGATTCATCGGCGCAAAGTTATCTCCAGCCTGAACAAGTACAAAGAAATCGGGCCGCTCGACGACGGGTTCCAGTACTTCTGGATTAAGGATCGCGGCGCGTTGTCTGCGAGGGACCTACGTATCATTGCAGACGAGTTAGATGCTAGGAATCAAGATTGGAAGGCGCAGATCGAACGCGATCTGGCTCAATAAAATAGTGTTAGCTGGTAGTCTGGCGATGCGTGCTAATGACACGCAGAACGAAAACGTATAGCGTAGCTTCCGAGTTTTGGTAATGTCTCCCTCGGTAAAGCTCCTTGCGCGAAGGCATAAGGCTTCGGGCCGCCTAGTTCTCTGGACGCCATCTGACACTTTTCTTTTTCACCATCTCGACCATAGGAATATTATGAGTCTACGACCAACCACGCTCTCAGACCGCATGAAGCCGGGTGCACAGTGCTTCAAGCACGAAACCAGTTGCTGCCTGGCTTGGGATTTAATTAGCGCAGGTACCGTACAGCTAGTCTGGAATTACGATTCCAACGCCGGTAACGGCTATCACCAGATCTTCGCGTCAGAGGACCTTGATTTCCCTAGAAACCCATTATTCGACCGACTTGTCGGCGCGGATTACAGACTATGACCAGCAAGTCTCTAAAAGAAGTCAGCAAGTTCGGCATGGAAGTGCGTCGCATCGCCTTTGACCGCATACCGGAAACGTGTCCCGAGGTACGCGAGGCACTAAACAAAGCGCAAGAAGCGATAGTAGCTCATTACGGTTTAGCCAACTATGATACCGCCGCACTGGATATCGCGATCTCTGCGGCATTTCGCTATATCCGAGATAACGTAACCAAGCGCTTCCGAGTAGAGCAGCTCTCGCTTCTAGAAATAGCTCAGTCCCAAGTTGCAACCAAACGTATAAGGCTTAAAACAAGTGGATCCGGTGAATCCTACCGGTTTCACCGCCTAGCCCTTCGCCCCGATACGGCGCACCAGTCATGAAGCTCGCCATACGCCATATCCACATGGTCAACGCCGTATACCTTGAGGCGAACATTCTAGCGGCAACTAGAACCCGCAGCGCCGTAGACGACTTGTGGGAGCGCACCTACGCAGCGGCGAGTGACGCAGATATGCTCATCTGGTTTGTGCCGCATTACCTACCAAAAGTAGCTATTTTCGAAAACGTTACACATCCCTAAAAGTAAACCCGCACATGGATAACTCCACCAACCACAGAACTCCGCTCGCCGCACGCAACCTAAGCCGAAACATGACGCAGCACTGGGACTACACCCTAGGCCAACTAATGCAGTACCACGATTCGGCTGCGCGCACTTACAGTCCCAAGTGTATGCCGGCCTTATTCCGGGATAGCCCGCTGATAGATCTGCGACTCGAGCAGCTGCAATTACCGCCCGCCATAACAACCCAATTAACCAACCAGAGATTCTGATGAAAGGTCCGACCATAGCTAGGCGTATCGAATCCCACATGCGCACATTGCACTATCAAGGGCGTTTTGGTGATGATGCCGGCGGACAAACCACCGTCGCACTCGTTTACATGCTGTCTATAAGCACATCTAAAAGCGTGCTCCCCTCTTTCCGCGCCGTATTCGTATCTATGCCCAAGCACCAACGTAGACTCCTGTTTTGCAGCCTCACGCCTTTCAATGGAGTGCAGTAGCCATGACACGCCACAACACCCCGACCATAAGTCGACGTATAAACGCCTTAATGACCCTAGCGGCGAGCACAACGCTAGGGGATAGCTCTCTGTGCCCTTGTTTCCAGGTGATGGACGAGGTCACGTTTACTGCCGCTGTGGTAGCCCTACCTAGGCTTAGTTGCAACTTGCTAGGTATATCGCACATGAACGTCTCGAACCATTCGCATTTGCAAAACTACTTATGACTATCGGTTACATAGATATGATATTCACGCCTAGACCGCTGTCGTTAGCTCAGAAAATAGAACGCGTTACCCAAGAACTACGCCCATGCGAGTTGCTTTCACTTGCCGAACCTAGCGCGCCTACGGACGCGATAACCGAGGTAAGTCACTTGACGTACGGCACGATACGCGAGCCTGTTCTCAGTCATCTAGCGCATAACCACCTTGATCTACCGGCTACATACCCGTGGAACCTGGTGCGCAATACCGTAGTGTTTCTTGGGAGTATATTCCAATGGCCGGCATGACGCTAAACCAGCGAATGGAATCCGCCATCATTTCAGCGACCCAGTCGGTCCTATGCGACCCTGATCAAGGGTCCTCGCTGGCTACCCTAGCTACTGTCGCGGGCATAACGCGCCGATCGCCTCTGCGAGATCTTACGGCGGCCATGTTCAATTTGCAGAGACTAATACGTCCAAATCCTGATCAACCCGTTACCTGAGGAGCCTACATGGCCACCAATTTCTATCACGAAGAGTCCTACATCCACTTCGGCCCAGAGCCTAGCGTTCACGCCGGCTACTACGTCAGCACGACCGGCGACGCAGAGAGTATTACCCCGTTTAGCTCGGTAGCTATACGCGAAGAGTTTGAGACGGCGCTAGAGCCCCTAATACCCGCCAACGCCGAATACGACCTACTTAGCTTTGCTGCCGCTGTCGCCGGTCACTGCGGAGCTGGCGACTCGGATGGTGTCGCGGCTCACGTAGGCGACCGCGTAATTAAAGAAGTATTAGGCGACATTTACGAAAACGAGGAAGTCTCAGAACAGCTCGACGCGATTTTCACCACACACCGAGACAAACACCGGTAGGCCCACCTGGCAACCCATAGCCGTTTCAACCTAGTCGCAAACCCATAACCCTTACAAAACACGGATACACCTTTGTTCCACGGAAGATCCACATGGCACGACAAATTAGCGTCAAGATCACGACAACCAAGTTAATCGACGCCCTCAGAGGCTCCATCAAGAAGTTGGAGCTCAAGCGTTGCGACGCAGAGGCAAGCAAATCGCGATACGACAAAGCATGCGAGATATACCAGGCACAACTCAAGAAGTGCGTTACTAAGGGCGTCTACCTCAATACAACTGCAGCCTACGCGTACAACTCGGACACCAGCGGCGTAACGACACTCGATATGAGCTACCGTGTGCCCAACGAGCTGTTGCCAACAAAGCCGCAGCCCGAGGCTAAGGTGTTCACCCAGGAAGACCGCGACGCCATCGCTAACATAGAGAACACGATTGCGCTGCTGGAGTTGAGTGACGAGCCGACCATTAACACAGCGACGTACTCGGCCGTCCTCAGGTACCTATAAGCCATGAAAACCATAATAACTGTGAATAGGCACGTGACCGCTAGAAATAACAAGACAGGCGCTAGAGAGCCGGTCTTGTCAATAAAGACATGGCGCGAGACGCGTTATGCCAACCGGGTAGAGATCCAGGGCCCCAGCGTGCTGGTGTACTCGCCTGATAAGCCGCTAGCCTGCGGTGCGACTACGTTTTTGGAAACGAATAGTCTAGTCAAAGTCTTCGACCCGGAAGTCGCCCCGGAAGTCTGCGCTGCCCCAAGCGCGGTTTATTGCGACAACTGGTAGGGCTCAAAAAGCGTAAAATAGGTGTATGATCCACCTCAGTAAATCGCCTCGCTTGTATCAACAACGGTCCAACCCACAGGACCAAGAAACACTCGGACGTAACGGTCCGCGTTTAGGTACGGATACCGGAAAAGTGCACAATTTACCGCTATCTGCGCCCCTCCCACAAGTTGACGCGATACGTGCATTATCGCAGGGTCCGCCAGACGGAACAGCTACAGAGGTATGGAGGAGTTCGGAAATCATTAGTAGTTAGGAATATAGTAGCATGGCAAACCATTCAAATGCAGACTCCGCCCTATGGCAAGTAGTCGTCATCAGCGCCGTGTGCGCTGTGATCGCAGTCACGGTTTTGCGTACAGTGTTTTTCGCGCTGCCCTTTATCTTAGGGGCAGCGTTCCCGATTTGGTTTATGTCGCTCACTGCGAAAAGCTAGATCACAACCAGCGTGTTACATAGAATGACCCCGGTAGACTTCTACTGGGGTTTTTTATTTACCCAACCTAAGGTACGCCCATGATCATATTCTTCTGGACCTTGTTCTGCTTCGCCAGCGCCGCAACCCTACTTGCCTGGTTTAAAGGCTCCATATTCCAAAATCTGCGCGACGCTATCGACGCTAAGCTCGATGCTGTACTCGTGTACCACGCGTCACCTGACCTATCCTCCGAGACTTTCGAAGTACCCGAAGGTACATCCGTCACGGCTAGCAAACCGGGCTGGCCACACAACCTGGTCAACCGCATGCCGACGCTACTACTCAAGCTGCTATCTTGCCCGTTCTGCCTGTCGTTCCACATCCCTGTGTGGCTGTTCGTATTGTTCGCCGGACCAGCCGCGCTACTGGCGTCATACGGCTACACATTATTAGCCGGAGCCTTCTTCGCGCCGATAGCTTTGCTCGCTACAACATTCGTCCTTCTCGCCTTCACCAAGTTTACGGGTCAGCTCGCGTGATATCGCCAACAACCGAAGACATTCTCAACGCGCCCATCGATGGGATATTAACGTCGCTGAGTATAGAAAACTGGGATATCTTGATCGTGGGTGATGGCTCCGGTAACAGACACGATAGCCCGTGCGGATGGTCTAGCATCCTAATAGAACGTAACACGCAGAACAGGCGCGTGTTCGGCGGCAACGCCAACGCCGGCAGCATTACGTTTGCCGAGGCGATGCCCTACGTCCAGGCCCTCCAGTGGTACGACCAACTGCGCGGCCAAGACATCTTAAAGACGACGTCGCACATGCTGGTCCACATCGTCACCGACTCCCAGGTCGTAGCGATCACCGGTAACGACGCCAGAGACCTTGGCAAGCGTCCGGCGCGTACTCGGTTGTATTTGACGAGCTACCTCCAGGAGCTCGCCAGAGCGCGATACAAGCTGCATTGGCACTGGGCTCGCCGTGAGTCCTCTGAACTCAATAAGCTCTGCGACGCGCTGTCCAGGCGGCATAGGCTGAGCGATCCCTCGTACGAGAAGAAATGATATGGAACATGTTCGTAGGCGCATTTCGCTAGACGTGGCAGAGAACACGCGCCGAACTTTAGTAGGCTCGACAGGTGCGTACTTGCGAGACGACATCCGCGTGTGTTTACTAGAAAACCCGATCACAGTAATAGCGGGCTACGACGTGCTACTCGGGGAAATAGCATCGCTAACCGAATTGCTGCACGCTACACGTCTGCATAACGTTGCCACTAAAAAATACCGAGAGCTACCGCGATGATTGTCACTCCCAATATCCGACTAGGCAAAGGCTACGTGCGCCGACGTATCGAACAAGCGCATAACGCGCCATACGCGCAGCTATGTGACGCAGTCGATGACTACTTACGTATAGACATGCGGAAAAACCACGCAGCTCCAGACTGGCAGAACGCTGGAGACGTGAAGATGCTCCTGCAGACCGAGATAAACCAACTCATTCGATACTTAGCCGCGCACAAGCGGTACAAGAGGCGGAAACGATGAATCCAACGCTGGCACGCAAGATCTACGAAATGTTTCAACCGGATATCAGCCTCATAAGTTTTCCGTTGCAACACAGCGTGAAGGATCTACTTAGCAACCAAAACTGCTCGTATAACAACTGGCTTGTGTCAGCTATCCATCGCGAAGTCAGCGGACTAAGTGACGTGTTGATACCCCTAGCAGCTTACCGAAAGACTCGAAAAAAATACGAATGAAAAAAATACGAATGACAGACCTACAACAACTCAAGCAACACTTGTTCGTGCTACAGAAAACCACACTAGTAGACCTCCTCACGGACATAGCACGACATTTAACGTTCGACAGCGCTGGTAACTTCGCGCCAGAAGAAAGTACAGCTGCGCATAGCGGCGGAGACTTCGTGAACGAAGTTGGATACTTCTTTGAGATACACGGCGTAACACTAGCCCCGGCAGCAACAACGGAATTCGACGCAGGTAACAATGACGCGAAATAAACGCTCGATCAGTATCAGTAACCAAATAGCTAATGCAGCGCATGACGAGGTCTTACCATACAACGCGTCCGCAAGCAAAAAGCCATTTTACGAAATGCACGAAATATTCCTAGATCTGCAAGACTTTGTAGATGCGCCTATTAAAGACGGTATCCTTGAACCGATCATACTGTTGAAAAATTACGTCGCAGCTAGGACCGAGTTGAAGAACTTTTTACTGAAACGTGGTGATAGCGATGTCGCAGAGTAACACCATTAGCAAACGTGTTTATGATGTAATGCTGGACTCTTACCCAGCAGCTGGTTATGGTCCTAATTGTCCTGTGTACGCAATAGACGACATCGCAGTAGCTCTCGAGAACCTTGTTAATGCACCTATTCACGCAGCAAGCTACGAAGCTTTCAAAGTGTGGGCTGATTACTACGCAGCTAAAGGCAAACTCCCAGCGTCACTAAAGAAGCGCTAGCGCCAATAGCGCCAATAGCGCCAATGATCTTCTGGATTGCGCGCCTCGTGCCATGCGTCACGCCACGTAACGTCGGAGAAAGCCCACGTTAACGTAGTGACAAAAGCACGAATCACGTAAAAAAATGCAATGATTGGCGAACAAAATGTGTAGCAAATGCCACGTAAAACAAGCTTGGTTAAGTAAGTCGGCATGTGAAACAACGCGGTACAAAAATACCGTTGCAACTGCTTGATCAGGGCTATTACAACATTTTCAAATGAAAAGTATTACGCAGAATATCTCGGCTGCGGACGGCTCTAAGGCCAAAAAGAATCGAAGATGCTTAGATAAAAAACGTTGGAAATTAGAAGATGCAAGGATTAAAAAACGTTGGGATTTCGAGTAGTTATGCCAGATACAAGCCTCTGGACGGGGCAGCGTTGCGGGATACAAGGCCTCCACGTAGGCAGCTAATGTCTTCTCAACTAAGCGCTGATCGAACATCACTTACACAAATGTAACACATGGCAATGGTACGTCAAGTGTTTGAATCGAGCACTCGAGCACGTAGTTCACATGCAGCTCTGCGATTCTGCGATTCAATTATGCGTTCAAAACCCCTTGGGGGAGGGAGCCTTCAGCGAGAGCCCCCTGCAGCTAGGGGTTTTTGTACCCCTTGTTCTCAAGGGGTACTTATCTTGACGATGTACCCCTTGAAAAGGGGTATAGAGTCAAGAGTACCGTTAATATGTAATTTTGAGCTTCTGAAAACATTGAAAATCCCTGTGTTTTTGACATGTCAGTTTTGACACCCTTAAAACATCTTAGCGGTATGTTGTTTCAAGACTAAACAAAATTTGATGTGATCGGCTTACATCTTAACGGTAAGCTGTGTATAAAACTTTCGTCATCTTAGGTTGAAGAGACTACATATTAACGGTATAGGGATTTGAAACATCTTAGCGGTATGTGAGAGCAATTCAACCATCGTAATTTGGCTATTTAGTGGCGCATATTCTCTCGTTATTCTCCAGGTCAATCAGCCGCTTCTAGTTTGCTTCATAGAAAGCATAACCCCTAGCGCGCGGGGTAGTTGTACCCTCCGATGTGGGGGTATATCGCCTAATCCAGTCGTATAACCAACACAAAAAAACTTCAAAAAAAGAAAGATTTATCTTTATGGAAACTAGACACTTTAGAATTGACCACAACAAGCTTCTTTTAGACGTCATCCGTCGCCAGGCCGGCAGTCTAACCAAGGCCATCATGGAAGGTGTTATGAACGCAGTCGACGCTGGTGCGACGCGTTGTGACATTGCTGTTACCGCCGACACGGTGACGATCACAGACAACGGCAAGGGCTTCGCAAGCAAGAAGGAGATCCAGGAGTGGTTCGAGGTCTTCGGGGCTGCTCACTCCGAGGAAGAGGCCAAGACCTTCGGCACGTTCCGGATGGGCCGCGGTCAGATGTTCGCGTACGGCGTCAACAAGTGGACTACCAACAAGCACAGCATGACTGTGGACATTGAGAAGACTGGCTGCTCCTACGCTTACGCGCCAGTCGAGGAGCCCGTACGTGGCTGCCGCGTCGAGATCGCTTTGTACACGCAGCTTTCCCAAAGCGACGTGTGGCGCGTCGAGCGCGACGTAACTGCCGGTCTGCAGTGGGTCGAAATGCCGGTCTGCTTAAACACCAAGGACATTCAAGAGTCGCGTCCGGCGGTTAAGTGGGCGATCGACAACGATACGTTTGCGTTCGCTCCCGACGTTAAGCACGCCTGGGTGCTCAAGCTGTACAACCAGGGCGTGTTTATACGTGACTTGCCTTCGTCCCAGTTTGGTGCCGGCGGTGTATTGCTCTTCAAGAAGTCGCCGAAGGTCAATTTCGCGCGTAACGACATTCAGTCGGACTGCGAGCTCTGGCAGGGCGTGCAAGCGCAGATAGACGCGTACTGCAACAAGGCCATTGCAGCCAAAGTAATGCTTTCGGACGCTGAGCGTACGTCGCTTCGCGAGAAGCTGGGTAACAACCTTTTGATGCCGTCGCAATACAAGGAAGCCCAGGCCGTAACGCTAGTAACCGGAAAGCACTGCAAGCTGAGCGAATTGTTGGCTACCTACCTACCTATCTGCGTTTCACCTGAGGGAGATGTCCAGGGCGACTTTGCGCATAGGGCTGGCAAGGCTTTTGTAATCTCCGCCAAGTGCCTGACGGAGTTCGGTTTCTCGCAAGTGTCGGAGCTCTGCGACTGGCTGAACGCTTTGGAAAGCAACGAGGGCCGCAAGTACTACTCGAGTACCGTGAGCTCCGTCATTGCTGACGTAGCTGCCCCGGTGGTTTTGAGTACGGACAAAACGACTTTACGGGAACGGAAGTGGAAGTACATTATTCAGCGAGCGTACAAGAGCCTTACTAGCCGGTGGGACTCGCAACGCGTTGTGATGGTAGGTACTTCGCTTACATCGGAAGCCTGGACTGACGGGACGTCTTACGTATGTTTCGCTCGCAATTTTTTAGCCTCCGCCAAGTTTTCTAAGCAAGGATACTTTGAGGTCGGCAGGGTGCTGCTGCACGAGCTATGTCACGACGAGTCCAGCAAAGATGAGGCGCACCATGACCAGAGGTTTTACGAAAAGTTCCACGACGAGTCAGGAAAGCTCTTCGGGTTCGTAGAAGCTGCCGCGTTGGCTGCCAGGGCGTACAAGGTCGAGAATGTTGAGATGGTAACTACGGAGAGTTAGTAGATGGCAACAGTACGCGAGCAGAAAAAACATAAAAGCAAAAAAGGTGAGTGGGACGACTACCGCAGCCCTGCACCACGAAAGCAAATACGTACTCCTATCGCTTTTGCGGTACACGTGACAGTGTTTGCACTAAAAGACGTCAAAAGCGATGAGAGTATCGACCCGCAAATTAGCGCAATTGACCGAGAGTACAAGCAATTTCTTACTCAGTGCGGGTTATCGACGCCTACGCGCCTCAGGCTGTTTACAGACGAGGATCACCAAGAGCGCATGTTCAAATGCCAGCCTTACCCTACATTAAAAGGAAAAAACCGGACATTTGGGTGTGGGGTGAGTACGAGCTGTCCCTGGTGTCACGCCAGAACCGCCGGAGCACTCTGCAGTAACGCTATGGCGCTGATAGAGAGCAAGGAATTTGCGGACAAGTACCTGGTGTTAATCACGGAAACTGTCGCGATAGACGCGTCTGCGGCTACCACGCCCCTAGAATATCGAAAGCACCTGTCAGACGCGTTAAAGGCGGAGTCCGCGCGGCGCGCAGAGCTGTGCGGGCGCGGTAAGGCTATCGCAAGTCTGGGCTATGTGGACGTGATACCTAGAAAGCTTATCCAAGTGTCGATACCGGACGAAAAAGATCCGAACGGCCCACCTATACTGGCAACGCAGGCTGAATGGCAAACCGTAATACGATTACTGCAGATACACGACGCGCCTGTGCCAGGCGCTAGGTGTTACAAGATATCGGAAAAGACGCATAAAGACCTCGCGCATCTGGTAGCCTCCGTGTTTAAACTGTCCCGAGAACTGACGCAGTTAACTGCCACATACCGCGAGAACAGGGAAGTAGCCAAGCGAGAGTCGTGTATCAAAACAGTGCTAGATTATGGACGATTCAGAACTTACAGAAAGGAACGTAGAAATGGAGAACACGGCCACGACGGACGAGATGCAGCCGCAGGAGCAACCGCCCCTGAAACCGATACCGGAGCTACTAGCGGAGTTCTCGAAGAGGCCTCATTGTCAATCGCATGCGATTGGTAAGAAGCAGAGCGAGCTGCTACTAGATTACTTGTGGCTGCGCCAGTTGTGTCCCGAGCTCTCGTTCGAGACGTTCCTGGATAGGTACGCCCTTGTAGCTAATTTCGACGAGGACAACCTTAAGCATCCGGCTGACGCTATCAAGAAGCTGCTACCAAAGAAGTCCGCGCAGTCTACGAGCGACACCGTGACGTTCAACCCGGACGAGGTGCGAGACCTGATGATGGTGTACATCGAGATGATTCGGGAAGCCGAGCTCGCGAATACGCCGATCAAGCTATCGTTCGCCCGGTTTCTCTCGTTACCCAAGATTCGTGAGGCTTCTAAAAACGGCGACTTCACTACTAAAAAAGAGGAGAAGCCAAAAAAGAGTCAGCAGCAAAAGCTGCCGCTGACGATAGCGCCTACGGAAGTCGGGCAGCGGTGCGTGTTGACTACGGAATCAGCTAGACAGCACCGAGGCACACTGGCAGCAGTGAGCACGGAGCATAAGGTAGCAGACTTCAAGGCAGACTCTGGCGAACTGTTTACAAGCGTAATGCTTTCGTCGCTGCAGGCGTCTAACGACGCTATGCGCCGCGGTGTAAAGAACAGCCAGGGCGAGCAATTGAGCGTGTTACAGCAGGGCAAGCTGACGATACCAAAGATCGAGTACGAGCGCATTGCGCAAGTGCAGGCGACCAAGCAGATGCTTGGAACGGTACCGGAGCACAGTCCGGCCTACAGCTACCTTTACAGTTTCGGGGAATACTCGGCACTGATTGAGGTAGTGAACGCGGCGCCTATCTACATAGATGCCAGGCTGGTCATGACTGCGGATACGAGCGACTCGGTGTTTGAGATAGCTCCGCGCGATAATATACTCGGCTCGTACGAGTTCGTTACCGACGCGGGAATTTACTACTTGAATGTTGTATGCCCTAGGGCTGCTGAAGTTGAAGCTTTACCGGCCGTTATTTACCAAAAATAAATGTGCCAAGAGTAGCCGCAGCGCGCAAAAGTTTATACAATTAGCGCATCTCCGACTCTCTTGTGGCGAGGAGTCTAGCTAATAGCCCGGTTTCCCCTGCCGGGCTATTTTTATGTACATTCCTAATATTTAAGGCGGGCCCCCATGAATACTCCACTATTAGTGGTTGCAGCAGACACGCATTTACGCCCCATCGTATGGGCGAGATACCCAACGCTTTACGGCGATACTTTTGATAGCTTGCATCAGCTGGTAGATACGGCGATCGGTATAAATGTACCGCTTTTGCTTTTAGGCGATATTTTCGACAAAGCCCGGCCAGACTCCGAATCGGTTATGCAGTTTACGGACGCAGCGGGCAGGCTAGCCGCCAAAGGGCTCGATATTTACTATATCCAGGGCAACCACGACTACGCAGATCCGCCGTGGCCGTCCGTAGCGAAGAACGCGATAAGCCTGCACAACAAAAAGATAGTCTTAGCCGACGGCACTACGTTGGTTGGCCTAGACTACCAGCGATCCGACGAGCTGGTAGCAGCCGTCGCGGGGTTAGACGCACTACGCCCATTCGACTTTGTGTGCATGCATCAGGCCTGGTCTGAGCTTCAGGGTATCGGCAGCACGCAGGGTAGTTTCAAGCTGTTTAAGCCCGGCGATAAGGTGCTCACCGGCGACTACCACGTTCGCAAAGATATAGCTGTGCAAGTGGAGGGTGGCGCGGTGTACGTACATTCGCCAGGCTCCACGTCGCTCCAGGCTATAGACGAGCCGTCAGATAAGTACTGCGGAGTATTGTCGAAGACTGGCGAAGCGTATTCAATAACGCCAGTTCAGTTAGCAACGCGGCGGGTATATCACGCGTGGGCGGATAACGAAGCAGATTTCAGTGCGGCGCTGCAGGTGCAGTTTGAACAAGAGAAGTATATGCCGTTGCTAAGAGTGACGTATTCCGACACAATCGCGGAAGCGTTTACTCGGCTGGTCACAGCTTACAACGGGCGAGCATTCTTGTTCCCTAAGCAAGTAACCTCGGTCGTCGAGGCGCAAGCCGTAGAGCAGGCGTCGGAAGATTCAGCCGTTACGTTAGAAGACGCTTTGCGCGCTATGCCGTTAGATCCGGTAGTAGCTGGAATTGCTAAAGCGTTGCTACAGAATCCCGATACTTTTACGGTCCTTAAGGACGCGAGAGAGAGATTTCACCATGCAGCTCAGACAACTAAGACTGAAGAATTATTGCAACCATCGTAGTTTAGAGGTCGACTTTAAGAACGGCTTGACCGCCATCTTGGGCCGCAACGGCTCTGGCAAGTCGAACATCTTAGACGCGGTCAGGCTAGCACTGACCGGCACCAGCAAGAACTTCGGCAGCAAGGCGGACAACATTCACTGTCTCGCCGAGAAGAAAGACAAGGCGAGCGTAGAGCTCGAGTTCTCGCACGCTGGCGTTATGGCCACGGTTGTCCGGTCTCTGCGGCCTTCGGCCCCAGCTACGCTGTCGTTCGTAGGCGGCGAGAAACTAGTGGGCGAGAAAGAGGTAAACCAAGCCATATCGGCGATCCTCGGCGCGGACGAAACCACGATCAACAACGTGGTCATCGTGGCGCAGAAGGATCTATTCGGATTTATCGATCAGTTGCCGGCACAACGTGCCAAGCATTTCCAGGGGCTGTTCGACACCAGCATCGCTGAAAAGATCCACGACAAGCTGAACGACCATATCCGCGCATATCAGTTCGTAGACTGGCAGCCCAATATAGATGCCACCGTAGCCGAGTCCGCTAGGTACACAGCCAGGATAGCTGAGCTCGAAACGGCTTATCCGAGCGTGCTGTACACGGCTGACCCGTACGTCGCGAAACTAGCCGAAGCCACGGCCAAGCTGCAAGCCGTAAGGACGCTAGCCGGGTTGTACGCTGGGTTGGTCGCTCAGACGGAGTTGTCCGCGTCGCTAACTGCGAGTATTACCGAGTTGACGGCAACGCGGGCAGGGTTGCGGGCTCAGTACGTAGAGGCAGCTGCCAAACTTACCGAGCTGACGGCCCAAAAACAGGAGGCAGTCACGCAGATCGAAATGGCCAAGCAGGCAGCCAAGCTGAAAGATACGTACGATAAGTACACGCGCAGCCACGCGGACTCAGCGTGGTTCGTGGAAAAACAGAGCAAGGTGTTAGCGGATTATCCGGCAGACACATTAGAGAAGCAGGCTGCTGCAGCGCAAAACGCGTCAGCCCTTAGGCAGCGGCTCACGAGCATGAAGCAGCAGCTGGCCTCGGGAGTTTGCCCGACCTGCGGCAAGTCGTCAGACATGACCGCGGAGCAGATTGCCGCACTGAAGCTGGACCTGCAGAACCTGAGTGCGGAGCTGGCAGCGGCAGCTGTAGTCGAGGGCGAGGCCATTGCCGCTAGTAATCGCAAGATCGAGTTGACGCATAGTGTCGAGAAAATGCGTGCCCAAGCAGAGCAACTCGCCGGCTTGTTGGCAGGAATGCCGCAGACCTACGATATACCGGACACTAGCGCAGCCGCCCAAGCTATTGTCGTGTTCCAGGCGCAAACAGCTTGTGTGCAAAATCTAGTAAACGCAGGTACCAACTGCGCTACAGCGCTAGCAGGACTGGCGGGTCGGGTCACCGAGATAGAAGCCCAGGCCGTAGCGATTAACGAAGCTATCGCGAAAGCGGGTGTAGTCGTCGAAAGCGAGGCATCGCTAGTCCTGGAGTTGCAACACTTCTCCGGGTTGTCCTCGCAATGGCATGCTACTCGAACCGAGTGGGTGATGTCGCAGCAAGCCCGCGAGAACGCGAACAAGTCGCGCGCCCAGTTAGAAGCAAAAGCAGCGACAGCAGACTTAGACAAAACCTGGGTAGCGACGTTGACCGAGGCAAAGAACGTGTTTCATCGAGACGCCGCCCCCAGGTACGTGGCCTTCCACAACCTGAATCTGCTGGCTCGCGAGATGAACAAGTTGCTAGAGCTGTTTGACACCGAGTACCGGGTTACCGCTGACGAGAATCTCTCGTTCGTAGCGCACTTCTTTGACGGTAGAGCGCAGTTAGTCGAGCGGCTGTCTGGCGGCCAGGCCGCAATAGTAGCCCTAGTATTTAGGTTAGCCGTAAACACGCTTTTTGCTGATAGCGTAGGCGCTATCTTCTTAGACGAACCCACTGCCTGGCAAGACGAACACCACATCCGCGGTTTCGGGCCCGTGCTGGCAAAATTACGAGACTACTCGGGAAGAATAGGACTCCAATGCGTAATTGTCACCCACGAGCGAGAGCTCGCACCACTATTCGATCACGTAATACAACTTGGTTAAACAAGAAATCTTTTATATTCATGCTGTGCCTCTTGCCGGATCTACCGGACGGGAGGGCCGATTTAATGTCTCTTACGCCGAGGGGCTCAAAGGACCGATAGCGTCCTGCGAATTCTCTGGCAGGGAACTAGCGAAGTGGATGTACGATCGCGAAGAGCCGCACGTACGGACGCTGTACCACCATAGCCGTAGATGGGCGTTTCAGGGCATAGTAGACGGACAGCAGACACGGAAGACGATGGTAGCGTCGCCGCATATATGTTCGCCAGCCGAGTTCAACGATAAAAGCGGAATAGCAATAGGTAGGATGCGGCAGTGTGCGCTGCAGCCGGCGTGCGGCGGCTGGCGCCGGTACGCCGGCGTCGAGAAGCACTTCCACGAGATTCTGATTTATAGGCCAGAGCAGCGACCGTACGCGAAGCTTAATCCGCTGTATCCGCGGTATGCGTTCTTGTCTCCGCAGATGACGCTGGAGGGTTTTATAAGTTTCGTAGAGCTAGTCGGTAACCCTAGATGGTTTGCGACAGATATTTGTCCGACAGGCGCTACAGGTCTCAAAGAGTATCTGGGGCTTAGACCGCCGACACGTAAATATCCGAAGCCGTATACAAAAAATTTAGCTGTATTGCGCAGCTGTTATGGCAACAAACTTGAACCACTAAAAGAAGGGGAGACTTATGATTTATTGCGCGCCAGACTTAGCGTGGTTAATAGTAAAGCAGCAGAAGCTATTGTCATTAATTTTATGATCGATTATCTTATGGCCAACTGGTTGCATGTATTACATGCGGGCGCTACTCTAGGTGCAGATATGGACTTCTTTGTTCCAGAATACCATCTGTCGCCGTACGAGTCCGAGCTTTTTAACGCAAGTATAAATTCTCATGAGTCTACTGATCAAGAGGGTTAACAACCTCATACAGCTATCGTCAGTAGGAGACCAGCCAGTCCCGCCTGCGCTGGTCTCCTTGCTGCACGCGTATTTAAGCTTCGAAAAGAAGGTTATGGAGCGGGCCAAGGGTTCACACGAGTATTTCGACGGGCAGTATATTTACGTGCCGCCTAAGAAAGCCAGGATGAAGTTTACGCAGGTGGCGATGTACCAGCTGGTGAACGGAGCCATAGTAACCGGCTCTGGGTTTCTTACCAAGATCGTAAAAATACTGCAAGAAAACGGGTATGTATCGCATTTCGTAGACTTGAGCCCACCAAGACTGCGGGCGGATTGTTATGTGCCAGACTGGGATAACCTCAGAGCCAGGCTGCCGGGTGTCAAGCCTAAGCAGATGGAAGCGCTAGAACGCATAGTTGCCGGTGACTGCGGGATAATATCCGCGGCTACCGGGTTCGGTAAAAGTTATCTTATCGAGGCGGTATGCCATCTGTATCCCAGTGCGAAGATACATTTCGTGGTCCCGCAAAAAGACGTAGCCATTAAGGTAGCAAACACGTTGCGGGCCAAGCTTCCTGGCGTCGGTATGTACGGCGGCGGACATAAGACAGCTGGCGAACGCATTACCGTGTTTACGGTGGGCAGCATGCACTACACCGACGGCGACGCAGACTTTTTGTTGTGTGACGAAGTACACGAAATGATGACGGACGCTACTACCTCCAACTTGGTTACCTTGTGGAAGAACTGCAGAAACTTCGGGTTTACAGCGACACCTAAGGGACGCATGGACGGGGCGGACGCTCAGCTAGAACTATTCTTCGGCCCGCAGATATTCCACCTGTCGTACCAGGACGCGGTAGAGCTCGGGTTAGTAGTACCCATGAAGGTAAGATGGATAGACGTTGACCTGCCGTTTAACCCCTGCGAAGGCATGCAAGAAGTAAAGAAGATGCGCGAGGGTATTTGGCGGAACGATGCAAGAAACAAGATGATTGCCGAAGACGTGTGCAGCAACTATCCAGATCCGGATACGCAGATTCTGATTCTGTGTGCAACGGTCGAACACGCGGTGAGGCTCGGCAAGTACCTGCCGAACTTCTCGCTGTGCTTCTCGGATCAAGATGCGACGGATATAGCCAAGTACAAAAAAGCCGGGTTACTGCCGCAGCACTTTGAGGAAGTAACACCAAAGGTGCGCGAGCGCATGCGCCAGCAGTTCTCCGCCGGCACGCTCAAACGCGTCATTGCGACCGATGTATGGACGACAGGCGTGGACTTTGCGCCGCTCCAGGTCATGTACCGCGCTGACGCCAGAGCATCGACAATTAAAGACGCCCAAGCGCCTGGGCGAGTTAGCCGTATACATGCAGAATCAGGCAAAGAGTTCGGGTACGTAGTAGATTGTTTCGACAGGTTTGACCCAGGTTTTCGGAGGAAATCTGAAGGCAGACGCAGAAACTATAAAGCGCTCGGATGGGAGCAAATCACCGTTAGAAAAACCGGAGGCGTATACACGCCGCAGCTGCTGCCGTTCGACGTGCAACCGGGCAGCCTTACACAGTCTTGAAAATTTAACGCTCCTCGGAGGACGCTATTGCCAGACAAAAACGAACCATACGGCTAGGAGATAAGATCCCTGAGCCAGTAGTGAAACAGGAGACAGCGGACGATAGGTTAGCTCAGCGTATTCGGATACTGTATTGCATGTTTGTGCGTATGCACACCAAAAAACAGGAGTACGGTATCAACCCTATCCCCAAGTGGGATGGCGGTTTTGATGCTGCGACGGGCAATAATTATGCGAAACCGATATGGCCTAAGTTAGTAGATTTTTTCATGCGTGTAAGCGCAGATCCTTTTGAATACATGCGTGTGCAGTTTGCAGAGACGACTCCCGGCAAAATCCCGTACCCGAACATGCTCTCAGGAGAAGCGGCGCTGTTAAAGTGGAGGAGTTACGCTCGCAATGGTGAAGACCGTATGCGGTGGAAAATAGACTCGGATTTTAATTCGCTAGCGATGCTGTACTTACCGTTAATACATAAGCTGGCGTGGACGCCGGTAGAAGCAGCGCAGTACGCGCTGCGCGACATGCACTGCCCAGCGTCCGCGCTAGTTAAGTACATAGTCGCAGTAGAATTTGATGTTCAGAATTTGTTGGTGCCACTAGAGCGGTCCGCCGTTACGCAACTAGCCTTCGAATTTGACATGTACGAAAAAGTAATAGGCTCGCGTATTCCTGCCACGATACGCGACAAGGCCATCAGTTTAAGGCAGTATTTTTCTAGTTAACGGATTTGGAGAACACAGGATGTCACAGGGGATTGCTAATTTTTCGTCGACAAATCGAGCGCCGCGAGTGGTTGAACCGCTGCAGCCGCACAACATAGAGTTCTTGTTCATAATGGCTGCGGCAAACGAGCAGCTGTTCATAGATCTAAGCGCCAATCTGGAGCCCAAGCACTTTAACAAGCCTGAGGAGGCGGCGCTTAGGTTGACATGGCAGACGATGCTACAGTCGCACGCGCTTACTGGTGCGTTCACGTTCGAGTCTTTAACAGCGCACTTGCGTGAGCATTTGCAGAACAGCCTAGGAGAAGACGCGTTTATATCCAATGAGATGTTGGAAATATTAATGCGTAACGACAACGAAGGCCTGTTTTATGCGATCGCTTACCCAGATATCCCAATCAACGAGCCTAATTTGCGACTAGCGCGGCATTACATGCAGCGGCTGCAAATGGAGCGCATCGTAGTAAACCAGTTGCGACTGAGACTAAACCCGGCCAACCCGGGTGTGCCAGTAGTGGATGATTTTATACGTGACATGCACGACACGATCGGCAGGATATCGATCAGCAACGTCGTTCCAGAAGTAGACATGGCTCCAGTGTTTGGCACACCAATCAAACCTGCGGCAGAGTTTAACTTGACAGGTATGCCGCTTTTCGATGCACGATTTCGTGGGCAACGCGTCGGCGACGTCAACGGTATCCTGGGCGGTACTGGGTCCGGCAAAACAACGTTTGCGCTGGATATGGGGACATGCATGGCTAAGCAGTCCTGGGCTACCTCTCTACTTACGGGAGAGCCGCCGCAACCAGTATTCTTCTTCTCTGCAGAAGAGCCTGCAGAAAAGCTGAGAGCCAGACAATGGGCAAACTTTTTCAGGATATCGCGAGCGTTTCTAGAAGGCGCAGTGACCTGGGATGATTTCTCTACCCCAGGTAATTTAAAGCCGTACGAGATAGCCGATCAGCGAGACCAGCTGCGCCAACTTAGCGAGCGAGAGCGCTACGAGATGTGGCGAGAGCAGTTTTCGCAGACGTTCGTGACATTCGACATATCCGGTTCGGCAGCTTACCCAGAAGCCGGTTTCGGATTCATACCCGAGATTCGGTCGTATGTGGATCGGGCAGTGGCTGCCAGGGGTGGCGTGTACCCTAAAGCTATTTTTCTAGATTACGCCGGGTTACTCGTAGAGCGGCACATAGATAAGAAGACGCGGCAAGAAGAAAACGCTTTGGAATACGGGCTAAAGCGGTTTGCAGACATATTTCGTAACCAAATTACCGAGCCGTACAGATCGACAGGGTGGCTGCTGCAACAGCTAACAGGTGCGTCGTCTGGATACTCCGCGACTAGAAACCTGACGTTTGACGATTGTGGCGGCTGTAAAGCCTTCGGCACTAACATGGCGGTATGCGCAATCATAGGCAAGCCGGACCAGCGAACAGGGTGTCGACTGATCCACTTCCCCAAGAATCGCTACGTTGAAAATGTGCCAAAGGCAGTTGTGCGAATTCACTCAGAATACGCCAGCATAGTAGACGTAACGAACAGCTTCACTGTAGACGCAAACACAAGCCAGTTTATACCGCGGTCTGAGATGGGGGTGATATACATGCCGCCAGTCGCGCTACCTGATGTTGCGGCAGGGGCGTAAACATGGTCGATCCGTTATACGCAGTTTCGCAGGTTGCTCAAATGGGCCTGCTGAATCCGCAGTTGTATGCACGGATTAAAGCAGTATGGCCTACCGTGCGAGTAGTTAAATCGGGTGAGCGCTTCGTGGAGACTACTAGCATCAGCCCTGCTACCGGTTTTCCGGTAGGCGTCATTATCCAGCATGGCGAGCAATACAGGCTTAATTGCCCATATTGTTCCGATACGACCAAGCGGCTGTACGTTAACCACATGTTCGGGCAGATGGACTTCCAGGGTAGACAGCGTTTGGGCCTGATCAAGTGCTACAACGAGGACTGCCTAAAGGATCCGCTAAATCGCGACAACTTCACGGATAAGGTCTTAGGGTTTGTTAACGCTAATTCTAGGTTTGTGCCGCAGCTAGTGGAGCCAAGTAACGACTGGAGCGTAGCAAAGACTCCAGCGCGTATGGCCGCTCCGATTATGCCAGATGACCTGATACCACTTACGGCGATGTATAAGGCGAACCCGAGCCATCCAGCGCTCGAGTACATGCTGAACGATCGTAGATATAGCTTAGAGATGCTGCAGAAATACAACATCTCGTACTGCGGCAACGCAACCAATTTCAAAGGCGTAAGCAACCGTATAGTTTTCCCATGTTACCGGCAGGGGAACCTATGGGGTTGGCAAGGTAGGCTCATAGGTCCGTACGTCAAAGGCGGTAGGCCGAAGTACTACAACCTACCAAACATGGACAAGATCTCTTGGCTGTACAACTTCGACACCGCAATGACTCAGGACATGTTGGTGCTAACTGAAGGTATACCGGCAGCGCATTTTCTAGGCGACCGGGCAGCCGCGTTACTAGGCAAGACCATGTCGCCGCAGCAGCGCCGGCTAATCTCCGGCAATTTTGCAGGCAAGTGGGTAGTGGTGTGGCTGGACCACGAGGAAGAGACGCAGGCCAAAGCCGAGGTCATTTGCAAAACACTTAGAGGCGACGGATTATCAGTAGTAAACGTAAAGCCAGTCGACGCTATGGACCCTGCCGACTACGGCACAGACGGGTCATGGCACATCATTATGGACGCGATTAGGAAGGCCAGCTAGATTGAACAACCGACAATTGTTTAACAGTCTGCTGGAAGCCAGCGACTATACGGGGCTCGCTAGTGAGTTCCCTACGTACCCGCTGAACGCTCCTGGGCTTCCGCTGCCTGGGCCAGACTTCATAAATCACGCGGTGTCGTTAGGCGACTCGCCCGCCGTAGTTGACGGTAAAGCTACATCTGGAATACTGCTTACATGGGGCCCCAGACTAGAAACGCTGTACAGACGCGCGCTGTACGACGACCAGTTCACTATGCCCGTAATCGAGAAGGGTAAAACCCAGATAGCTAGATTGGTTACTGGGCATCTTATCGGAGACAGCACCAAGGACTTTGGTGGCGGGCCTAGACCAGCCAGGGTAATGATTGTTACCAAGGCGCCGGGTAAAGACGAGACTGCTACAGGCCGACTCCTGGTTGGCGACATATACAACAGTCTGGTAGAGGTATTCCGTGATCTCGGTGTAACCGACGTCATGGCTAGAGACTTCTACGTAACATCTATTTGCAAGTGGGGCGCTCTTAGCCCTACTAGTGACGCGCTCCCGCAGGCGCATGTGCGTGACTGTGCCATGCTCCTACAACAGGAGCTACGTCTTGTTCGCCCGGACTTCATTTTGTGTCTTGGTTCTGACGCTGGCAAATGGTTCTTGGGTACGGGTGGCAGTGTAACTGCGATGGTTGGACGAACGGCTAAGTACGCGTTCGCGACACAAATGCCTGGAGAGCCGTCAGAGCTGCATACCGCCACTGTGGTAGTCTGCCCGCACCCTGCCGCAGTGCATAGCCGCCCAGAGATGTTCCCAGACTACCGAGAGCAGTTAACGCTTTTCCAAAGCATCATCAACGGCGCCGAGGTAGGCGGGTTCGAAAAGGGAATCAAGCATCGCAACGTGTACAAGCAGCGAGAGCTCAAGCAGATAGTAGACAGAATACGCGCAGACCCGGACCCGAGATCGCGGATCATAGCAGTAGACGGAGAATGGCAGGGCGATCATCCGTTTGAGCCTGGCGCGTATCTTCGAACTATCCAGTTCAGCGCGGCCGACAAGGAGGCGTACTGTGTAGTGCTGCGACACCAGGGCGGCTCGGAGGCGTTTAAGCCGAACATAGCGGCAGCTATTCACGAGCTGACGCGGTTGCTCAAAAACGATCCGGAGAATAACTACTACCCAAGACCTGGCGGACACTTCTTTAGGGCTGACCTCCCGTTCTTGAAGTACGATGGTTTAGATCTACTAGCAGAGTACGCCCCGCCGGATAGCCCATCTAAAGCCAGGTCCGAGGGCGGGTGGGATACATCTCACATGGTGCACGCGCACAACGAGACGGCGAGTTACAGGCTGACGGACGTAATGGTGCGGTTTACTACCGCGCCGGTTTACGACGTAACGCTGAAGGCGCACATCGTTGACTACTGCAAACGTAACGACATAAAGAAAGAAGTGCTTGAGGGCTATGGCTTTTTACCAAACTGGATCTTGCATCCGGAGATCACAGATCCGGAGGGCGACCATAACTATAGCGCCTATGACGCAGATTCCACGAGACGCGTAGCCATGCGTTTCATGTCTCCTGGTGGCGAGCTGGACAGCGACTGGTTCGGCAACCCGAGCTGGGAGCCGTACTGGCTGACGCACACTGCTAGCCTCGGCGTATTGCAGATGGAGATGACGGGCCTAACGCTCGACAAGCCCAAGGTAGACGCGCTTACGACCATGTTCATGATGGTCCACAGCGAGCTGCTAGCGGACTTTAGAGCCAAGATTAACTGGCCGGACTTCAACCCGGAAAGCGTGCCGCACTGCGTAGCGTTCATGTTTGGCGACACTTTCGGGTTCAAAACCGACCCAGAAACCAAGATGAAGCTACCTGTACGGCCTGAAGGGGCTACGACGCTTAACCTGACGCCTATCACGACGACAGGAAAGCGGCCTAAGCTTTGGGAGGTAGTAGTACGAAATAAGGAGCAGGACAGCTATGCGCCTAGTACCAATAAAGAGGTTCTAGGCATCTTAGGCCACGAGCACCCGTTAGCCATGCAGCTGCGGGACTTGAAGTTCATCAGTCAGGTGCTAAAAGGGGCGCTACGTAGACCTAACATGACCGAGGACGGCGCGGGCTGGGATACGGATGAAAACGGCGACATGCTCTACGATAAAGGCGTTCCGGGGTCAGTTTGTGCAGACGGTAAGGTGCGTACACATATATCGCAGAATAAAGAAACAGGCAGATATTCCAGCGCTAGGCCTAACTTGCAGGCGATATCTAAGAAGCGGGAGTCAGACTACGCACGAATCTGCGGAGTTTGGAAAGAAAAAGACGGTACAAAAATACCGAAGGGGGACTATGTAGACGTGTTGCGTACTCCGCGGTACTTGACGCAAATCCGGTCGATATTTAAGGCTAGTCCGGGTTGCGTATTAGTAGAAGCGGACTATATCGGGGCTGAGTTAGCGGCCATAGGCTGGCTGTCCGGGGACATAAATATGATCGACCGATGCCGTCGAAACTGTCTGTCGCCTAACGACCCGGACTACTTCGAAATGCACAGTCGGATGGCTGTAAAGGCGTTCCGACTGACGTGCCCTCCGACTAAGAAAGGGTTAGAGGACGCAGGAGTTATTGCCCTGCGTGTGGCCGCAAAAAACATAGCATTTGGCCTACCTTACGGTAGAAAAGCGGACGCCATTACGCGGCAGTGCCACGAGGAGGGCGCGAACGTGACGTTGGCAGACTGTCAGCAGCTAATGGACGCTTACTTTGAAGACTACCCGCAGGTAGCCGAGTTCTTAGAGCGAGCGAAAGCGCGGTCACAGAACGAACGCTGGCTGGCGGGTACATTCGGACGGTTGCGCAGGTTCATGCGCACTAAAGAGCGCTCGGTAATTGGCGAGCAAGAACGACAAGCATGTAACTACGGCATCCAGAATTGCGTAGCCGATGGTCTAACAACCGCCATCAGCAATTTCTACAGGTACCAGTTAAACCATGCCGACTGTAGTTTCGTAATGTCTTTACCTATACATGATGCGCTTTTATTCAACGTGCGTATTGACTCGTTAGATCGGTTCTGTAACGATACGATGCTGTCTGACGGAACCGTAGAACGGTCCGTATTACGCAGGTGCATGGTTGACGAAGTACCTATTCGACCCAGAGATTTAAACAATCTACCTTTGATAGGCGCACCTACATACAACTTCGGTATTGACGTAGCGGTGCAACTCAACTGGGGTACCGATATAACTGCGGACCAAGCATCGGAGCTTGGAATAGACTTGGAAAATTTACACTTGTAGTTTCTTTCTTTTAACTGATTTCAGGGGAATTTATGCAATCACGTACGGCGCCAGCAAAGTATTCATTCGCAAAGCATGCAGCGGCTGCTAACACTAGCGGTTCCGGTAACGGTAACTATTTAGGTGTGGCAGGTCAGGCCCAGTTTTACAAACCGTCTTGGGTTATGCCGGGTCAGTCCGGCGACGGTATTACGGTGTTCCGAATCTTGCCGCACGTAGAGTCGGTCTACGCGGACGACGGTATCACGGTTACCGGTCAGCAGTGGACTCCGTTCCGTATTCCGGAGGAGGACAATAACTATGGCGACTGGATCCGGTCCTATCGCGCGGTCCGCGGTTTCGGTACCGAAGGTAAGAAGTGTTCCTTTTTGCTGTTTGACCCGGCCGTTATAGAAGGTAACGACCAGGAGTACCCGAGCGACGTGCTTTACCAGAATATCTTCAAGGCGCAGGCTGCAGGTGTTGGCGAGGCTTCGTGGGCGCCGTTGTTTATGCGTAGCGGTAGCGGCGGGCCTCCTTTGGTTAAGAGCGAGGCAATTTTCTTTGTGAAGGCGGTCATTGTTTATCGCAACAATAAGGAGAGTACTAACCCACCATTGGGTTTGAACGGTACGACAGTGATTCTGGAATTGTCGTACGGCGCTGGTACTAGACTGCTCGAAGAGGTAAGCCGACCAGTGACTCCTGAGACCTTGGCGGCCAGAGAAGCATCTGGCGCACCACTTAGCCCTTGGGACACCGTGTACGAGTGTGGCGATCCGGTAGCCCTGGATCAAGGTGCGTTCTTTACGATCTACAACAGTAAGGACGGCCACCCGGAAGAGCGGCACATGCAGTCGACTGGTTTCGGCGCAGCTCCTGGCGCTGGCGCTGGCGGATTTGGTTTGGGTGTCGGTAACAACGCTGCGGCTAAGAAGTCCTCGGAAATCGGCAAGCCGCTAGTGTACTGCCGACCTGCGTTCGGGAATACGCCTGCAAACTGGATGTCGAGCTCGCAGGAGTGGATGGACCTGTGCTTTAAGTCTGTTAAGCCCTGGGAGCAGATTCTCTACTTCCCGGACGTCGAGCAGCAAGTAAAGATGGTGGCGAAGCGTGTCCCGTTCTCGGCTATCGAGTACGCGTTTCAAAATCGTCCAGACTGGCTGGCCATCGCAAGGGTAGAGACTGGTAACGTAGCTCCAACAGGGCACTGGGATCAGCACGGGCTGCCACAAACAGCTATGGCGCTTCCTAAGGGTCCGGTTATGCCTGTAGGCGGTACGGGATTTGGCGCACCAGCGGTTCCTACCGGGTTATCGAGCTCGGTAGTGTCGGCAGGTGTTCCGGGTTTCGGCGGTACCCAAAGTCTAGGAGGCACGCAGGCCCCAGTAGCCCCAGTAGCCCCAGTAGCTCCAGTAGCCCCGGTAGCCCCGGTAGCACCTGTGTCGCCTAGAGCTCCAGTAGTAGCCCCGGGGTTGGCAGCAGCCGTAGGCCAGTTCTCGGCCCCAGCGGCGCCAGCCGCCCAAGTAGCCCCAGCGGCGCCAGCCGCCCAAGTAGCCCCAGCGGCGCCAGTAGATCCAGTAACGCCGGTAGCGCCTCCGGCGCAGCAGATGTTCACGCTTCCGCCTGCTCCTAGCGCTCCCGCAGCGCAGCCAGAGTATTCGCAAGGCGTGTTCTCTTCGCAGTCGGCTACAGGGTTTATCACCCCGTCAGTGGGCTTCGGACCAGTAGGCGGCGCAACTGCACCGGCGCCTATTGGGCAGTCGCGTGGATTTAAGGCTGCGCAGCTTGCGGCCCAGGACTTGGCTGGAATGGAAGATGACCTTCCGTTCTAAATAAATATGTTTCGATCTAGTAAACCATTGCGCTAAACCGCGCTGTACATTAAAAATACAGCGCGGTTCTTTCTTGGAATACTACGGATGGGCATATGGCTAAGAAAAAAGATATAGCTGCGGAGGCAGCTGTAAATAGTTCTGCGGTTTTGCAGGCTATGACGGCAAATTTAGACAATTCGGATATCAAAGGCTTCAACGTGGGGGCCACATACTCCAACGACGTAGGGATACCTTTCCCGGCGTTATCTCTGCGATATCTGTTCCAGCTAACGGCTTTACCGCTGTCCAGGCTGGTGCAGATAGTGGGAGAGGAAGGATCGGCTAAGTCTGCGTTTCTAACGGAAATGGCTAGCTGGATACTCGAGCACGACGGTATTTACATTTACGCCGAAAACGAAAACAAAGATACTCGCAATATGCGGTCGTCTATTTTCCGGTGGGACCCGAGAAAGATGGCGAACGTCGTAGATTACGCAACGTCCGACTTGGAAGAGTGGCAAGAATTCTTGACCACGAACATAACCAGCGCAAAAAACATACAAATTAAGAAGGGCGGACCTGGGCGCACAGTGCCGATTATGTTCGCGGTGGACTCGCTAACCGGTACGGCACCGCGCGGTAACGTGGCAGATATGGTGTCCGACGGGCACGCTAAGAAGGGCTTCGCTGATATGGCGAATCTAATTGCGCGGTGGCTGCGAGGCAGCCCGAGCTTACTCAAGGGCCACCCGTTTCTGCTGGTCGCTACGAACCACCTCAAGCCTGGGACAGATGCTCGCGGTATGCCTACTGCGAGTATTCCAGGAGGTAAAGGCTTCAAGTTTATGGAGACCTTCGAAATCCAGATGAAACGCATCGGCGATATTCGTAAGATGACTGCCCAGGGACTGGAGGTACGGCTCAAGTCCGAAAAGAACAGCGCCGGGCCAGGCAGAAAGCAGATCGTAGCTAATCTGCTCTGGAAGGTTGGCGAGGACGAGAACGGCAATTTTAGGCAGTATTCTGCCTGGGATTGGCATACGGCAACCATCAAGCTGCTTGTCGGTTTCGACAAGGAGGCGTACATGCGTAACGCTATCCGTGAGGCTAGCGGTATACAGGTAAATAGTTTGACAAAGAGTCTGGCGTGGTCGGATATCTTGGGCGTATCTAAAGAGAGTCCGGTATCGTTCTACGAGCTGTCCCAGCGATTAGAGCAACGTCCGGATGTGTTAGCGAAGCTGTACAAGATTCTGCACATTACACCCTGTGCCGCATTCGAGACTGGTACGTGCTTCCTAAAGCAGCGCGATGCGGCAGCTAAATCTTCCGCAGAGATAACAGCCACACGTTATGCGCAGGTAGAGTTACTACCGCAAATGTCGGGTGACGAATTCAACGACGACCGCCCGTCTGCTGTAGAAGCAGACGCGCAGAGACAATCGGCTTAACCCCCGTTTAGATAATATCTAGCGCACGCTTGACATAATATTTACGCTAGATATTGTTACCGTTAACCGCCGTAACCATTTACGCTAAGAAACCGTATGTCTCAAGACACTAACGCAGAGTTTGTAAAGCAATTGCGCGATAGTTTTGCGCAAACTGCCAGCGAACATAGAGCCGACCGGTTTGAGCAGCGGTGCGTAGAGGCGATCCTGAAGTATGCGAAATACGAGCTGGCTACTAGTTTATTGCGCAAGGATCGCATGAAGTCGGACAACAAGGCCACCCTAGATTTTGCTTGGTTTTCTGAGCGTTTCCAGACGTTCCCAGTAAAGTTGTATGCGGACAAACTAAGACACACCTACAACATATCTTGGGCAAATTTATTCGGCAGCGGCTTTTCTAAGCAGCCCTGGGTAAAAAAATACTTGGACTACGTTACGTCGGACGACTTGGACTTAAATAACGAGTGGGCGGCGTTGATATTTGTGGTCCCGCACGCCGACCAGGCAAACCTAATGGCGATCCACAATAGGTTTGTAGGGCAGGAGTTCGCAGAGGAAGGATTGGTTAGTTGCACTAAAATCGTAAGACGCATGGATAGGTTAGATACATCGCTGGTTATTGAACCCTTAGCTTCATTTGTGGAAGCTACCGGTAAGAACTGGCATCACACCGCAGGATAAGAAATGGCTAAGACAAAAGCACAGAGTAGTGTTCAGGATTTGACCAAAAAACGTGAGGAAGCTATTAGCGCGATGAGCGATGCTCTACGCGAAGTGTTTTCGTCTATCGAGACACAGTTGGACGACCTCAAGAACCAGAATATCCAGCAATATTACCGCATCGGTGTATTGCTCAACCGAGTTAGTACCCGACCGGACGAGTATCCCACGCTGAACGGCAAGGACGGCGTAACGACGCTCGCCAAGGCGCTCAACATGGAGAAACGGGCTCTGCGTTTCGCGCAACAGTTTAACAGCACATACAACGACTCGCAATTGGCCGGGTTGCTCACGTTGCGTAATCCGCACACCAATTATCGGCTCAATTTTGGTCACGTGAAGTACCTGATGTCGGTGCTGGATGTACCTAAGCGCGAATCCTACGCCGAGCAGGCCGTAGCCGACTCGCTCAGTCCTTCCGAGCTACATGAGTTGATCAAACGCAGGGAGAACCGCGAACCAGCGCACGGTAGAACGCACACATTGCCTGCGTCGTTAACTGCGCAACTGGCGCAGATCTTGAAGGTGTCTCAGAACTTCGTAGCCAAGCAAGAGACCGTCTGGAACGGTCAAACAGTGTCTGTGTTCGCGAACATACGAAACGCAGAAGCTACTGAGCTGACGGCAGAGCACGTCGAGATGCTTCAGGACATTGCGCAGCTAATGCGACAGATGCAGGTGTATGCCGCCGCAAACGTGCCTTTGTGCGAGACCCTCGCGGAAGAAGTTCAGCGACGCGTTAACTCGGAAGAAGCGCGAGTAGCGGTAGCGCAAGCAGACGCAGCGGCTAGCGGGACTGCAACACGTGCTCGGCGTCAACGAGTATTACGTACCTCGGAACTATTAGCTGAGGCCGGCTAGGTGCTAAACGAGCCCGGTACAAAAGTACCCGCACTCAACGTACGGTCCGTAAAAACGCTTCGCGCGAATCTCGTGAGGCGTTTTTCTTTGTTTGTCGGTAGACCGGCAGACGGAGTACACATGCAGATGCTAGCGGACTCGATTTGCACCGAGCTGCCGAGGGCTAGCCGAGTAGCGGCTTTAGAGACTGTCAGGCCGCTGGCCGGCTCAGAACTTCGAGTACCGGCGCTAGCGTTTTTGGCTGCTCGAGTAGCTGGTAACGCTCGCAGTCTATCTGCGGGTCTACCGGTACTGCTTACTAACGCGGCTTCCATAGAAAAGCCAGACTACTCTGTACTCTACATTTCCAGGGTTACGGCGTTAAAAGAGCAGCCGGGCAAAAAACAAATGTATGAGCTGGCTTTAGACAGTTATTGCGGAGCTACTGCGGGTATGACTTGGGGTTGGCCTGTTAGCAGGGCTATGCTGAAAGTAGTCGCTTCGAGGATAGGGTTTTCGGCTCCTTGGGGTAACTTCCCGTTGCATGACCCGGCGCAGGTTAGCGGCTTGTACGTTTACGCGACGGTAAGTGGTTCAGCGGCATCGAAAGATCCACGAGTTACCGAGGTGCATGCGGCTAATAATGTGATCACCATGAATCGTGACGAAGTGTTAAAGCTGCGATGCCGGTTCAAGACGAGCTGTCCGAATGGCGTGCAGGTAGCCTGCCACCAGTGCGGTATTGGTAGAGACAGTTGCGCTGCGGCTACGCACGAGCTATCTTACGGCTACATCACGTGCCATAAGTGTCACAATGCTCAAGCAATAGCGGACCCAGAGATAAATCCTACTGTTTGCATTACTTGCGACCGCGCTCAATCAAAAGGACCGTAAATGGAAAAACAATTTTGTAAATGCTCCGGCCTGTGCCGTCAGGTTGCTGGTCTGGCTGCTGGCGTCAGTTGCAAGCTGGATGCGCAGCTGGCGCCGTACGACAAAGCGTACGCAGAACGAATGCGTCCAGTAGCGTTTCCGACGGATCTCACTGTAGAGACAATGGCAGACACCAATCGCAGATTGCACCGTCGGTGTCAGAAATTAGAGCACGATTTACTGGTACTAGAGCGCAGCTTACCTCACGCAGTCGCAGAGATGCACAAAGAGACGTTTCGTATAAATAGGGCATCGGCGAACATCCGAGACATATTCATACGCAAAAAGAAACTGGAACGATACTGGGACCGCTGCTGGTCGTGTCGATTTAGACGGTGGTTTCGCTCCAAACTTTGGAATAGGTTCTTCGCTAGCCCATAGCCGTAGCGTCGGACCTTAACACCGCACGCCACAGATGTACAGGGTTTTTACACTTTTTGGAGTAATTGAAAAACATGGATCAGAAAGAAATAGTTGACGTACTTGCGAAGCACGCACAATGGCTAAATAGCGAAGATGGTGAACGTGCCGACCTGAGTGGTGCCGACCTGAGTGGTGCCAACCTGGGTGGTGCTGACCTGGGTGGTGCTGACCTGAGTGGTGCCGACCTGAGTGGTGCCAACCTGGGTGGTGCTGACCTGAGTGGTGCCGACCTGAGTGTTGCCAACCTGAGTGGTGCCAACCTGAGTGGTGCCAACCTGAGTGGTGCCAACCTGAGTGGTACCAACCTGAGTGGTACCAACCTGAGTGGTGCCAACCTGCCGGAAGTCGCTTTTGAATCGGACCTGCCGGGAAGAATTCTCGCAGCTATTGTCAGCGAAGGCTGTCGGCTCGACATGAAGACTTGGCACGTTTGCGAAACGACGCACTGCTTAGCTGGTTGGGCTACGACGCTTCATTCTCAAGGCAAGTTATTGGAGTCGCTTATCGGTCCTAACGCCGCTGGCGCGTTAATTTTCAACAAGTGTGTCGGATCGGTGCCGGACTTTTTTTCCACCAAATCGGACGCGACGAAGTGGCTTAACGAAAAAGCAGCACAACCGTCGGCTACTTAATCCGCACTCAGCGGATTCAGCGGAAGTGTTGTCGGAAAGCTTTACTTTTGAAAGGGTTTTAGAATGCGAGGAAATCGATTTTGGCATCACGATACAAGCATATGCGTGGTCTCGGACACCTCAGAGGCTGATTTCCGTGAGCTTGTCGAAGTGCTGAAGCGGCATGGGTACACAGTCACTAAAGACCCAATGATTGAGCGCAACTACTCGTCACTTTCAAAAGGGCATCGAAGAATATTCAGAAGCACTCCAAGCGGACTCTTTGAGTGCGATGCAGAGGTGTACCCAATCGGACTAACGTTCGAGTGTTATCAAAACGTCCGCATCGAGAATCCAAACGGTGGAAAATACGACTTCAACAAGTTGGAGAAAATGCCCTTTTTGATTCGAATGCGGTTTCTACATTTTCGAAATGCGGTTGACGAGTACCTCGCGAAAAGGGGATTGGAATTTGAACCAAAGCTTAATATTGGCGCGTCTCCTTTGGAGTGTTTCAACGATGGATGGAAAAGCGATAGGTTCTCTCGAGGCGAAGACGGATGGCCTGACGCATCAGAATTGAAGTCGTGGAAACAAGTGACGAAGGACGGAGTGGCGATCACGCAAGGCATGCAGGTGTATTGCATGAGCTATAGAAAGCGATGGATTTGCGGGCGGATCTTCGGCGGCATCAATGGCATGTGGCTCATGTACGATTCAAATAACAGACTCCTTGAAAACCATAACGGCAGTCATTACTACGCTGATCTAAGCGTGGTGACTCAGGGGCGAGTAAAGGATCAGCATCGCGACAATCGAGTTTTCAAGGAAAAATGGGACGAGGCTTTCAAGTCCAACGATTTCAAAGCAATATCGCGATTGGCCCCGGTGGCGAGTCGCTTGTTGACAGTAGGGTAAGCGGTCGGACTAAAAAGCCGACGGCACTAAAAACACAGGGAAAAACATGACTTTTGAAAACTACACTGATCGTGCAAGACACGCATTTTCGCGGGCCCAAGGGCACGCGCGGCGACTTAATCACGAATACATCGGACCAGAGCATGTACTGCTTGGCCTGCTGGACGATCCTAACAGCATCGCTACTTGGGTTATTCATGCGGTCTGCCCGTCTGCCGATGTGAAAGCAACGATTCATGCATGGCTCGTTCCAGGCCCGGAACTACTTTCCACCGGGAAGCTCCCAAACACCCCCGCGCTGAAGCGAGTAATCGAAAAGACATCCGAAGCAGCCAAGCTTTTGGACCATTCGTTTATAAGCACCGAGCATTTACTACTTGGTCTTTTGCGAGTTGATACTCCGGCTTACGACGCACTGCAAAAGCATGGGTTGAGCGACGCGAAAGCGCTGGAACTGGTTGTTAGTTTCCTTGCTGGCCCCACTCACGAAACGCTCATTCCCTTGCTTGTTCGGTGCCAAGACGTAATCAGCAAGCTGCTTGGAGAAGCATCAGCGAGTGCGACAACTACAAACGATTTGATATTCGCAAAACACGGCATTGATGACGCGGTTCGTTGGTACTCGGAGTACCGCATGCGAAAGCTTAGCAAGTAGGTGCGGATCTGCGATCGGACGGCAAGGAAAGGAATGAAATGAAAAACAGTGTAAATATCATAAACTGCGAGAGAGCTAGTTGTGGACACCATTTCCACCACTACGGCAAACCAAAGTTCACGTTCGACTGGGGGACCGTAACGCACCCCGGCGTTTGGGCGTGTGGGGGAGGGCGTCAAGACTTACCCCCAGTCCTGGTCGGTGTGACGTTTCAAGTGCCCCAAAGCGATCCAGAATATGCGTGGTGGTGTTACATCGGACCCAGGCCAGAGTTTACAAATGAAGGGACAAGAACAGAATGAACGGCAACCAACAAGGATGGACAATCGAGCCAGCATACGGCGGCAGTTGGATCGTAAGAAACAGAGAAGGCAAAGACATTGCCGGTGGTATGTCGGAGCCGGATGCAAGACTCAACGCGGAAAAAGAGGCATCCAAACTCGGATTGCCTGAGCAGAATTTGCAACGGATTACTTTGGACTGGGAATAGAGTGCGGATCTGCGATCGGAAAGCAATGAGAGAAGTAAACCAATGACAGCAGTATTAAGCAAATGCGGGAAATATCGGTATCGGCTTGATCGGTCGATAACGTCTCCGAGCGGATCGAAGGTGTTTGGTTTTTTCGGGATTAACCCGTCGACAGCCGATGCGGAAATTGACGACGCTACCGTGCGTAAGTGGCGAGGGTTCACCAGTCGCAATGGCGGAGTTCGATTCGTGGTTGGCAACGTGTTTGCTTATCGGTCAACTGACGTTCGGGAGTTGAAGACCGCAGAAATTGAAGTGATCGCGAACAGGCAATTCTTATCCGAAATTATCGATGAATGCGACGTACTGGTTCCGTGCTGGGGGAACGAAGATAAGACACCAAAGGAATTACGATTTGAATTGGATGAACTCAAATCCATGCTTGCCATATCAAAAAAGCCGCTACTCTGTTTTGGCCTCACAAAAAACGGAAGTCCGAAACACCCGCTCATGCTCGGTTACGACACTGCCCTTATACAATACGTGCCGCACGGATAATGTGCGGAAGTTCGATCGGACGGCAAGGAAATTTAACACTAACAGGAATCGAGATTGACTATGTTTTGGACTGCGTTCATTTGGGGACTAGGAACCACGGTTGGCGGATCGATTGGTCTGATGCTCTTTATCGTGCTGTATGCACTGTTCAAACGTATTACCAAGTCGGAAACCGACAAGGCAATCGAAAGCTTCCATGAGCGAAGCCACGCGGCTCTGGAGGAACGAAATAAGTTAACGACCGAGACAATAATGCACCTTCGGACAATCGCGGAAGCGACGGAAGCAATGGCTAGCCAGTAGGCGCGGTAGTTCGATCGGACGCAATTAAAGGAGATTGGAAATGATAAAAGAGACTGCAAAATGGTTTGCGATTCGCATCGATGCGGAGTCAGGATCTGCTTTTGCGCTCGAGGTAGAGGAATGAACGACGAACCGAAACCAGTCCCAATGATGTGCGAAGCACGGGCGTGCAACGAAGTTGCAATGTACGACTGTGAGCAAATTCCAGGGAAAGCAGAACCTGGTTGGGAAAATGAGCCGACGGCTAGATGCGAAAAGCACTCAAAAGGCGTGCTAGTTTTGGGGAACGTGACAAACAATCGTCGCGACCCCGGAGGGAAGTACGATTAGCATATACGCAAAGCATATTGCGCACTCGCGCAACATGCTAATTTCAACCTTTTACCTGGAGTTACGAAAATGGAAAATATGAAAATTTTAGCGCTCGTGGCAAGTCTTGGACTGTGGCAAGTGTGGTCAGAGGCCAAAGACGGTGGCATGACATGCGTCGAAGTTACCGCCGTGAACGCGTTGCAAGCGATTGAGAAGTCAATATCGAAATCAGCCGATAGAGACCGACAAATCACTGCAATACGCGAAGTAAAAGAAGCCGTCCCGGTCTACGAAATTTACGCGAACGGCTACGCGTACGAAGGTGAGTCGGATGCCGAAAAAGGGATAAAGTGGGGTGATAAACCGTACCGAATTGAAGGAGTTCGGAACATGCGATCTCACCTTGAAAAAATACTGGATCGACACCCGGATGAGCCGGAAATCACAATCAAGCGAGTGGCGGCGACGGTTATTAAATAGCACGTATATGGCGAGTAATAGCACGGTTTTCGAGCGTGCTAAAAGCGTGCGGTAGTTCGATCCAAAAGCAAACGAAAGGAAGTATATGATTTGGTTGAAGCGAAAATACTGGCTAGCCAGAGGGTGGTTTGAGTCGAAGCAACCTGACGGAAATCGCGGGTGGTACGGAATGCCGGTCGTTGTATTGGTCGGCGGAGCGCAGAAACCAGGGCTGATTGTGGCGGATCGCTGCGGAAGGTTTTTTGGGCACGGGACAGTAATCATGCTAACCGACGGCACTGTACAAATCGGCGGCGTCTACCGATCTGCCGCAATGCGAATTGACTTGGATCTAGGTTACTGCCAAAAGCGCTCAGTAGATTTTTCGTACACAAGCAAAAGTGCGGCTAGTGTGTCCCGAGAGGAATCGAAACAATGAGTACAGTGCAATTAGTCCGAGACAACAGCGAAGCGGTCAAAGCTAAGTTCGGCGACGAAGCAATCATCTACACCAACGTCAGCCACACGCAGTTGTCGATTGCGAGACACT
>Ga0136611_10000219_pt1 | contig 35534 bp, 28 predicted proteins | sample AntDrymUQ2232306_2_FD_106645 | JGI IMG/M metagenome (GOLD analysis project Ga0136611, IMG submission 106645) | Polar desert sand microbial communities from Dry Valleys, Antarctica - metaG UQ223 (23.06) | ecosystem: Environmental > Terrestrial > Soil > Desert | place: Antarctica: Dry Valley...
CTTGGCGGTTCAAATCGTTCCTTACCCACGAGTTGGCAGATGAGTCTTGACATGCTGGCGCTTGGCGGCCAGGTGCGCGAGATGGCGCATGCCATCGGCGATGACGCGCGCACGCTGGCGGACCGGCTACAGGCAGCGCGGGATTTGCTCAAGGCACAGGCCGCAGACTGGGAGTTCTGGGGTGACGCGATCCAGGAAAACCGGCACAAGCAAGCATGGCTTGTCGCCAGGCCGCTCGAGTCGATGGTCGCCGCGCATGATCTGCCGCCCTGTCCACGCGCCTATGCGGTCGCTGCGGCCGATGGTTCGCAACTGGACATCGATCGGCATGGTATCGCCGACTGCTGGGTCGTCAACATCGGCACGGCCGCGCTGACCTACGGATCAGAACCGGCCTTTCGGGCTGCCTCGCTGCCAAAACTCGGCTATCGCGACGACGATCTGGCGATCTATGATCGGCGGAGTGGCCGCGAGTACGCGGTTACCGGGCCGGTCCTGGCGGCTCATCGCGACCTGTATGAAGGACTAGGGCTGGCAGAAGTTGCCCTGGGTTTGCCGGAGGAACTTCCACGTGTTGCCCTGCAAGACGGAACACTCATCAGGTGGACGTTACAAGGGTTTGAGCCCTGGCTCCTGAACCATTTTCTGGGCGACTACCTGGGATTTCTCGAAACCATGCGCGCGCTGCCCTGTCCGCTCGCCAGCTACTTGAGCCGGCCACGCTCGCCTGAGGTTACTGGACTGATCCAATATCTGCACGTCCAGGGAGACTGGGAACGTTGGAAGACGGACTATCCACGACGCTCGGCAAGCCCTTTTCGTGGTGTCGCCGATCATCTCCTTTTCGACGCGCTGCTGGAGCCCGGACAACGTAGCGCCCGTTTTCAGTCGATGTCGAAGATCAACGTCGAGCACTATCCACCGCCGCACACGATCGAGTTTTTCTACCTCAAGGTTGGGCGCGAGGTCGCGCGGGTTGAGTTTCCGTCGTGGGTAGCGGAAAGCGATCTTGATCTGCTCCACGCCGTGGTCTACGACCAATGCCAGCGCGGTATGGGGTATCCGGTCGCGCTTCAGCGGGCGCACGAGCAGGCGGTGATCCATGATGGAGATCGCCGGCAGATGCAGGCGCTGATCGAGCGGCTCTTCGCCGCGTCGGCGGTTCCGACCTGGAGGTCAGCAAAGTCGGTGTCCAAGCTCCGACCTGGATTGTAGCATGACCGCGTGACTTTCTACCCTCTGCTCATAGGTGTCCCAGAGCCAGATGGTACTATCTTCCTTATGAAGTAAAGCCCCCTGCGATGTATTTTCTCCGCCATGTCGCGGTACTGTTAAGCAGGAAAACTGTTAGGGGCTGCCACGTTGCAGCAAAAGGGATACACAATGCTCCGCAATCTTTCGTTTCTGGCGCTCGTCGTATTTGCCTCCGCTGGACTCCTCGCAACGCCTGGCGCGTATGCTCAGGCACAGAAACCAGTGCTTGCCTATTACTTCCCATGGTACGAGCCTGCCGATTGGAACCCGGCGCGTATGTCAGATTTGCCGGCAAACCAGTATGCCGGCGGCGACGACGGCACGATTCAGCGCCACCTCCAACAAGCCGACGACAACGGGATTGATGGCTTTATCTGTACCTGGTTCGGACCCAACGAGCCACGCCTGACCGAGCGATGCGACAAACTGCTCACGAGTTCGGCTGGCCGCGACTTCGCGATCACGGTCGCGCCAGACCAGGCAGCCGACTTTACCGGCACGCTCAAAACGGCGGATGGCATGGCAGCAGCGCTTGGCTTTATCCGTGATCGGTGGATGAGCCATCCCAACTGGCTGAAGTGGAGTGGTAAGCCGGTGGTCGTCTTCTGGAATCCGCAATCATTCGGCTCGGTCGCCGCCTGGCAGCAGTTGCGCACCAGGGTCGATCCCGACCGAGCCTGGCATTGGATCGGCGAAGGGACTGACTTCAACTACCTTGATGTCTTCGACAGTTTGTATTACTTCGATATTACCTGGGCCGCCAATCCTGCCGATGCGATGGCCGGCTACGAGCGCCGGCTGAATGATTACAACCGAAGCCGCAACACCAGTAAACCGTTCATTTCCACGGTCATGCCCGGCTACGATGACAGCCGCATCCGCACGGGTCATGCCGTCCGTGATCGAGCTAACGGCGACTATTACAGCCGTTCCTGGCAAACGGCGATCGATCGGCAAGCCCAGGCAGTGATTATCACATCCTGGAATGAGTGGCTCGAAGGATCCCAGATCGAGCCAAGCCAGCGTTATGGCAACCTGTATCTCGATCTGACGCGCGAATGGACTGCTCGCTACCGCTCAGCAGGTGCCGCGCCAAGTCCGCCGGGCTCGCGCACCTTCCCGGAGACCGGACAGAGTGCCGCTGGTCGCGTCCTCGATTTCTGGAATCAGAATGGCACGCTCCCAGTCTTCGGCCTGCCACTGGCGGCCGAGGGACCTCAGCAAACGCTGGACGGCTCCTTTCGTATGCAGCTCTTCGAACGCAACAGGCTGGAGCTTCATCCCGAGAACGCGCCACCGTACGACGTGCTCTTGGGGCGGCTGGGCGGCGACCTCCTGTTCAAACAGGGACGGCCGTGGGAGACCCTGCCACGCGAACAGCCCAAAGCCGGCTGCACGTTCTTTGACGCGACCCAACACAACGTGTGCGAGCCCTTCCTAAGTTACTGGCGTACGCATGGCCTAGAGATGGGCGACCGCGGCATCAGCGAGCGCGAATCTTTGGCGCTCTTCGGATTACCGCTGACAACGCAGAGTATGGAGCGAAATTCATCGGGCGACACCGTCCTTACCCAATGGTTCGAGCGTGCTCGCTTCGAGCATCATCCCCGGAACGCACCGCCCTACAACGTGCTGCTGGGGCGACTGGGAGCGGAGACGCGCTAGCGTAGTCTCTTGCAATCGCGTTGAATTGCCCACTTGCCGTTTATGAAGGGCCATACTATAGTTGGCGCCAGGCAACAAGCAAGAAACAGTATGACCGTTCAACCGCGCGGGTTTAGCCCCGATTATTATGGCAGCGCTGCAATAGGCTTCGCGCCCTCCTGACCCTCCGTCGTTACTTCGGTCGAACAAAGGCAAGAGAATGTGGAGGGCTAGACAACCGTGGGCCGGCACCCGCCGGGCATAATCCCAATATGAAGCAGTATTCCCCAACAGCGTCGCTGGACAAACGGGCCTATACTGCCACTAACAAACTCGACGACGGTCAGGAGAGATTGGTTGGCTCGCACAGATTGTCGAGGATCTCGCGGCGACGGCTTGATCGTGCTTGAGCCGAGCCCGAGCGGCTCATTCATGGCTTGCTTACAATAAAGGGACTACCTAACAGTATGACGACTCTGGTGTTGATACGTCACGGTGAGACCGAATGGAATCGGATTGGCCGCTGGCAGGGCCATGCCGACGTTCCGCTGTCCGATCTGGGTCGCGAACAGGCACGGCGGGTGGCGGCGCGTCTCCAGGCCGAGGAGCAGCGGTTTGATCACATATACGCCAGCGATCTCGCGCGGGCCTTTGAAACCGCCAGCATCATTGCGAGCGCGCTCGAACTGCCGGTCCATCCATTGATCGAACTGCGCGAAATGCATGTCGGCGCGTGGAGTGGGCTGACCAGGGACGAAATAAGCGTCAACTATCCAGAGCAATGGTCCCTGTACACTGGCGGCGGCGATGGGCCGCGCGGTGGAGACGGCGAAACCAACGAGGCCTTGCGCACCCGCGTGGTCGGCATCCTGGAGCGCCTGGTGCGCGATCATCCCGAGCAGAGGCTGCTGGTCGTGAGCCATGGCGGGCCGATCAGAACGCTGGTATCGCATATCGAGCGCCTTACAGGACTGCCCACGGATCTTCAGATCGATAATACCTCGATCACTGAGATTCGATTTGGTGGAGCAATTCCACAGATTGTGCGCGTCAACGACGCCGCGCATTGGCCGCGTGACGCAACAGCCGATCTGACGGCGCGCTGAGTCAGCCGCCACCTATGCGAGGTTCGCCGATGAGTTTTCCGCCATATGTTCATAGCATCATCCCAAATGATGCTCCAGAAGCCTGGCCGATCCAGCAGCAGGGCATCAACGAATGTGGCTGCTCCGCTCCCGCGAACGCGATCAATCTGTTGCTCGGCCAGCGGACCTTCGACAAAGATCAGTTCGTGCGCGAGGCAGGCGTCTGGTTCCGCCGTCACCTGTTTGGAGCTGCCGGCGGCACGCCGTCCTTTATCACAGGCTGGCTGATCAAAGGGCACGGCTTCGGCACACACTTCGGCTCGCTTCGCCAGACGGACGCGGAAGCGGTCTTGCGCGACCTGATCGATCAAGGCGTGCCGGTTGTGATCGAGCTTGGCGCCAACCGGGTCGGACCCTTCACGGTCTGGGGCCAACATTCCGTGGTGCTAGTCGGCTATAGCGATCCGTATGCCGACGGGGCGGGAGGCCAGCAGCAGGAATATTATGTTGTCGATGCCCAGTACCCGGCGCACGGCGCTGGCTTCGGCCTCCACACAAATGACGTGGATCGCGATGGCGACGGCGTGCCGGAAGCCTATCCGGGCAATCGGACGATCGCGCGGGATACGTTTCTCGCGGATTTTCCGACCGGAATCTATTATCCAGTCTTCCCTTCTCAGCAAGAACACGACGCGTGGGCCACGGCCCATCTCGAGACTGCCCGGCGCTTGCCGGTCCTGGGAGCGCTGAACGATAGCCTTTTGACTGGAACGCTGGATATTTGGCGGGGCTAAACATGGTATGATCGCCATAACAGAGTATGAGGAGCAGCAGATACCATGGGAGCAGGTCGGATGAACGTTATACCGGGGCGGATCATGTGGTTCGCTATTGCAATTGGCTTAATTGCGGACAATTTAATTTCACTGATCATTACTGCCATCAGCCAACAATATGATCCCGAGCTTGGACAAAAGATCACATTCGCGACAGGCGCGGGCGCCCTGGTTGCCGTCCTGCTGGTGGTATCAACCGGGTTCGGGGGTTGGCTTGCTGGGCGCCTCGCCAAGACCGAGCATGTGCTGCATGGAGCACTGGTCGGTGGGCTAGGCATCATTATTCTCCTGTTTACATCGTTCTTCGGCGCGGAGCCCGTACCGCTGATCAACACCTTGCTGCAATGCGTGGCCGTCGTTGTGGGGGGTCTTGGCGGCTGGCTCAGCCAGTGGATACCGAAGCAAACTCAGCCATGAGCCAACGGCGGACAATGTTACTGGCTATCCCGGACCTCATGTTTGGTGTGCGCGTCGCGGAAACAGCGCGCGCGCTGGGTTTTACGCCGGTCGACGCAGCGCTGGCAGGTCTTCAGGAAGCAGTCGACGACCATGTGCGGCTTATTATCGTCGATACCGGGCAGCCCGGCGATTGGCAAACGGCGATCACCACGCTGAAGGGCGACCCGCGCACTGCAGGTGTGCCAATCCTCGCCTATGGCGCGCATGTCGATGTGACAGCGTCGCGAGCAGCGGTAGCCGCCGGCGTCGACCGTCTGGTAACGCGTGGCAAGCTGATGGCCGAACTGCCCCAATTGCTCCAGGCAACCGCAAGTAAGACGGACACAAACAGCTAAACCGCCAAGACGCCAAGGACGCCAAGAGGAATTAAATAAGAAAGCTCCGTCTTGGCGGTTCAATCATCCGCTAGTTCGATTGATTCTAGTGTCATAATTGCTCGTGGGCAGCGCGCTGCGCGGCAGCGTAGACTTCCTGGAGCGGGACGCCTTGGCTGCGGGCAATGCGGGCGCAATCCTCATACTCAGGTGCCGCGCCCAGCGCAACACCCTCCCAGCGTTTCACTTTCATCCGGATCTCGCCCCACGTGGTCGACACCACGCGCGTCTCGCGGTCGCACACCCAACGCTCGATCAGCTCGCGCCGAACTCCAAGGCTGCTGGTCTCGCGCAACAGCAAGCGCACGAATTCCGGCTCATGCTCCGGCGCGGCAAGCACGCTGAACAACAGGGCAGCGCGTCCCTTCTTCATCCCAATCGACTGCCACCACACATCCAAGGCGCCGACGCCAAGCAATTGTTCGGCGACAAACGCAAGTTGCTCGCCTGGTTGATCGTCCAGGTTTGTTTGGAGCAGCAGCACCTGTTCGCGTTTGCCTGCCTCGGCCATCCCGGTTGTGCTTGCCGGTGCCGCCATCGAATTGTCTACGGTCGTCGTTTCGCCTAAACAGACCCGCACCGCGTTGAGGCGCCCGGTGTCGCGGCTGCCAAAGCCATACCCGGTGCGTCCAAGCTTGAAATCCGGCCGGGCGAACTCGGCAAACTCGGCCAGCAACGCCGCCCCGGTCGGAGTTACCAGCTCAAAAGGCGTGTCGTCCGAGCGTAGGGGAGCGCCGACCACGCCCAATAGCTCCAGCACCGCCGGACCCGGCACGGGGATACGCCCGTGCGCCGCGTTGACCCAGCCAGTGCCGAGCGGCAATGGTGACGCGTACACCCGCTCAACCCCCAGCAGTTTGAGACCGATCACGAAGCCGACGATATCCACGATCGCGTCCAGCGCCCCAACTTCATGAAAATGCACATTGTCCGGACTCACGCCGTGCACGGCGCCCTCGGCGACGGCGAGGCGGGTGAAGACCGCCAACGCTCCAGCGCGGACATCCGCGGCCAGCCGGCTCCGTTCGAGAATTTCTCGAATATCAGACAAATGACGATGATGGGACTGCGGCGTTGTCCCAACGCACAGACGAGTACCGGCGATGCCATAGCGCGTCTCTTTGCTGGCCGAAATATCCCAGCCGTCAATGCCGAGCAGATCAAGCTCAGCCCGTAATCGCCCTAGGTCAAGCCCAGCATCGACGAGCGCCCCAAGCGCCATATCGCCACTGATTCCCGAAAAGCAATCCCAAAATGCTATGCGCGTCATATCGACGATTGTCCTCCCCGTTCCAGATTCGGCTTCGCGGCCTGGTTCTTTCTCAGCACAGCGCGTGCCACTTGCTCCGTTGACAAGGGCGGGGCAGGCGCCTATACTCGCAACCAACGCTCAAAGGGAGACGACGATGAGCCGTATGGTAATTCTTGGTTCAGGCACCGCCCTTCCCGATCATGATCGTGATAACACCTCCATGGTCTGGGACACACCAGGCGGCGCCTTGCTGATCGATTGCGGAGGTCGCGCCTATCAGCAACTGCTACGAGCGGGGATCGAGCCGGCCTCGTCACGCGCCGTGTTCCTGACGCACGCGCATCCAGATCATATTTATGGCGTGCCCGCGCTTGTTTTTCACCTCTGGTTATCCGGCTACAAACGAACCCTGCCGATACGAGGGAACGCGACGGCGATTGCCGTAGCCCGGCGTCTCTGCGATGCCCTGGAGCTTGAGCGCAACGGGCACATGTGTCCAGTCGAGTGGATTATTATCGACGAGGCCGGTGAGCAACTGGTCGAAACGACAGCCGACTACCGGCTCTGGACCGCGCCCGTGCGGCATAGTGTTCCCTGCCTGGCGGTCAAGATCGAGGACCTTCATACAGGCCGCATGCTGGTTCACTCCTCCGATACAGAACCGTTCGATGAGTTTATCCATTTCGCGCGAGGCAGTCACACGTTAATCCACGAAGCAACCACGAGCGACCCCCATGAAGGCCATGGTCACACAACACCACGCCAGGCCGGCGAAATTGCGGCATCCGCCGGGGTCGAGCGGCTGGTGCTGATCCATTTTAGCGCACAGTACACTATGCCCGAAGCGGAAGCGATCACGGAGGTTCGCGCAGCGGGTTTCCACGGCGAAACAGTGATCGCTCATGATCTGGCGGAGTATCGGCTTTAGGTCCAATACGGTTCCGGTAGCGCAATTGGCTCGTTTCCAGGAGTCAAGCCTTTAGGCGGTTAGGATGCGATGCAACCGCCTAAAGGCTTGACTCCTGGAGTGGGCGTTACAAACACGTGCTGCCGAAACAAAACCGTAGTGAGCTAATGTCCTAATTAGATGTTCTTGCCAAGGGTCGCGAGAAACTCTTCGTTGGTGCGGGTTTTGGCCATCCGGTTGAGGATCAACTCGGTCCCCTCGTTGTCGTTCAGCATCGTCACCATCCGCCGCATCGTCCATACCTGGCGCATCATCTCCGGCCCAAGCAACAGTTCATCGCGCCGCGTCGAAGAACGCGTAACGTCGATCGCCGGAAAGATCCGCTTTTCGGCAAGGCGCCGCTCCAACACAAGCTCGGAGTTACCGGTGCCTTTGAACTCTTCGTAGATCACATCGTCCATACGGCTGCCGGTGTCGACCAGGCAGGTCGCGACGATGGTCAGCGATCCGCCTTCCTCGATGTTGCGCGCCGCTCCAAAAAAGCGCTTGGGTGGATAGAGCGCTACCGGATCGATACCACCCGAGAGCGTACGGCCTGACGGAGGCATATCGAGGTTGTAGGCGCGCGCGACACGCGTGATCGAGTCCATCAGGATCACGATATCCTGACCACCTTCGACCAGGCGCTTGGCCCGCTCCAGGGTCATTTCGGTAACCTTGGTCTGATCCTCGACCGACTCATCGAAGGTCGAGGCGATAACCTCGCCCTTGACCGACCGCCGCATGTCGGTGACTTCTTCCGGCCGCTCGCCGACGAGTAGGACCATCAAATGCACTTCGGGATGGTTGGACGTGATGCCGTTGGCGATCGACTTCATCAACATCGTCTTGCCGGCCTTCGGCGGCGAAACGATCAGGCCACGCTGGCCGCGACCGATCGGAGCGACAAGATCGACCAGGCGGGTCGAGACAATGTGCGGATCGGTGGCCAGCTTATATTGCTCATTCGGAAAGATCGGCGTGAGTTGATCGAAATGCGGGCGATTGCGCGCAATTTCCGGATCAATGCCGTTGATCAATTCAACGCGCAGCAGGCTGAAGTAACGCTCATTTTCCTTGGGTGGGCGCACCTGTCCCGCGACACGGTCGCCAGTCCGCAAACCAAAGCGGCGGATCTGTGACTGGGAAACATACACGTCGTCCGGTCCGGGAAGCATTCGTTCGGAGCGCAGGAAACCAAACCCATCCGAAACAATATCAAGGATACCTGAGCTAAAAATGTTGCCTGCTTGCTCGGTCTGGATATGCATAAGCTTGATAATGAGATCCTGCTTACGCATCCGGCTAGCATTCGGGATGGACATCTCCTTGGCAATCTCATGTAGATCGCTCAAGAGTTTGGTTTCGAGTTCCGCTATATTCATGTATTTCTCCATGGGGCACTAAAGAGGGACGCGGACAATGCTGAATGGTCTAGCGCATAGCACCAGGGACCATGAGCAAACGCGCTACCGGAATGATTAGGATTGGGCAATGAGTTCATCTGAGAAGTCGCTCTAAATTGGGCGTCTAGGGAGCGCGGCCTGGGCTCGTACGGGAAATCAACACTAGATTGTGTCAGCCTTTGGCCTGCTCGCCTTACCGACTATTATGGGGATGCACCTTTTACCGATGGACTTCGGAATGATGCGCACAAAAGGGGAAGACAGTGCTACGTCGTCCTCAGGTTATACAATACCACACTCGCTAATGAATCGCAACGCGCCATATGTGAAACTTTGCCCAATTGTAACATAAGCCTAGGCAGTTCGTCTAGCGCCCGTTTAATCAGATCATCATCCAAGGCTATTGGATGTCTTCATCCATCTGTCATCTGGAGAGCGTTGCTACCACTAGGTACGCATGGTACGATCAGAGCGACATGCAGAAACCAAAGTTCGACTTTCGTCAGTTACGCGATGATCAGATTCAGCGCCTTCGTGATCGCGCAGGCCGGCTCGCAAATATCCGCGAGCTTGGCAACCAGGCGCATCGAATCCGGCAGCTCCAGTTGCGCGGCGAGTACCTTATACCGATCGTCGCGTTTCTTATTCTTGCTTCTGCTATTTTTCTAAGCCGGGTCGTGCCCTCCACCGACGAGGCGGTTGACGCCACGCCTGCCGATCAAGTCGCCACGCCCGCCGATCAGATCGCCATCATGCCCACACCAGCTGTTGACGAGGGGGCATACCCAGGCCCATCCGCGACCAGCGATCCGCTCGGAGATGACCGAACACCGGTTCCGACAACGGCGGACCTCCAGGCATCGCCCGATATTACCGACACCTTGTCGTTATATCCAGGGCCGCAAGACCTGGATCTGCCGTTGCCGATTGGAACGCCATTCGGCACAGACGAGCTATCAACCCCGGCCGCTGGAGGCTTGAATCCCGGCAGAGACCTTTTTCCGACACCGAATTTTAACGACAGCGACGAAATTCCGCCGTCAGACGACACCAATGGTGGCGATGCATTCCCACCGGTCGATAACACCGATGGCAGCTATCCAGCACCCGAAGCTATCAACCCTGATGCTAGCGGAGGATCCACTGCTCCTAATCCCGGCTCGCCACCACCGCCACCGGTCTTCCCGACTACTCGGCCACCGGTAGTGCCGTCACAACCCGCGCCAGTAGCACCAGTACTACCCGCGCCAGTCGTGCGGACGCCAGTGCGCCAGAATCCACCGGCAGGTATCACAACCGTTCCGATCAGGACACCCACACCTGTGCCAGTCAAAGAACCGATCGATACCGGTCCGGATACGGGCTATCCAGTTCCAGGAGATCCGGATCTCGTGCAAGACCCTGAGCTCGAAGAAAATCCAGGCTCGTCGCCGCCTCCGCCAACTCCGACGACACGTCAGTCTGGCGGGGGACCCGCACCAGCCCGACCGACTCCCACTACTCGTCCTATTGCACCAACGCCGGATTTGCCGGAAGCTCCTCCGGTCCAGGCGGAGCCAACTGCGGCGCCAAGCCCCGAACAGCCGACTGCGCCACCGACAGCAACCGCGCCACCGACAGCAACCGCGCCACCGACAGCAACCCTGCCGCCACCGCCGACGACAACTCCGGCTCCGCCGCCAACGCCGACGCTTGATCCGATTATTCGTATCGAGGGAAATACCAGTTGGACAGCCGCGCAGAGCCCGATCCTGATCGACCGCGATCACGTTCTGGTTACGGGCGCGTCACTCCAGATCGACCCTGGCGTTGAAGTCCACTTCAAGCCGGGCACGAATATCATTGTAGAAGGTCAGTTGAGGTCGACCGGCAACGCCGGGGCTCCCGTTCGCTTTGTCGGACCGGAGGGACGCTGGGGAGCGCTGGTGGGACGACCTGGCAGTTCGATCACGCTGGCGCACACCGATCTGCGCAACGCGGGACGTGGAGGCGTTGCCTTGAGCAGCACAGGAGGAGCACTCGTGTTGCAAAATGTGCGCTTGACCGATAGTGGTGGAGGAATCCTTGCCAGCGGCGCCGCAGTTGATATCCGTGGAACACAGATCACCGGGAATGATCTGCCGAGCGGACCTGCTGTGAACATCGCGCTGGGCTCGCAGGCGCCGGTCACGCTGCACGGCAACATTGTTGGCGGCAATCAGGTTCCGAGTGGAACGCCCCAGGTCCGACTCACGATCGGCGTTGGAGGAAGCGGGCAGATCGACATTCAAGGCAACGGCTTCACAGGTGGCAGTGGGCCGCTGGTAGATCTCCAGACCGCGTCCGCACTTGGCGGCACAATTCGCTGTAACGGCTTCCGCGGGGGGAGTGTCGGCCTACAGCTTTCGTCATCTACGCCAAGCGGCACCGGATTCAACTTGGCTATCGATACAAATGCCTTTGAAGCCCAATCCGTCGCCGGCGCCGCCAGCACCGTCGATATTAATGCAGCCGGCAATTGGTGGGGCGATCCGAGCGGGCCGGCGGATGCTGAGCGGAACCCACAAGGACGAGGCGTGCGTATCGGCGTGAAAGTAGGCTTTAACCCTGTCTTACAAGCGCGGCCGGAGTGTGCTCCGGTCCCTTGACAAGGGGAGAAATGCCGTTCAGCCACACCGTATTGGTTGGAGAAGACCGATGACTCATCTTCTGAGGCGCGTGTTCATGCTTGCGCTTTTTGTCTGGATACTAGGTGGTTTGGGTTACGTACAGGGGCAACCAGCGGAGCGGAATCTTAAGCCACAGAGCCGGACGCTGACTGGTTCCGCCTTTACACTTGATTCGCGCAGAGGCATTACAGCCGGGCCCGATGGCATCACGACAGACACGCCGATTGGCACAGCCGAGACCGCCGAGACCGCCGCGCCGGCGACGTTCACATATCTGATGCTGCGCTGGCGCGCCACTGCCAGCGAGCCGGATCTGGTGAACATTCAGGTGCGCGCCAGTGAAGATGGACAGACCTGGACAGTCTGGGGCGAGGCGCACGAGAATGAAGATTTGATCGATCCGCGCGAAGATCCCGACGTGCATTGGAGCAGCGCAATCTATACTGGCCCCGCGAACTTCTGGCAGCTTCGGGTCACGCTCCTGACAGCATCAGATGGGAGCGCGCCAGTTTTGCACGAGGTCCAGGTCAACACCGTCGATAGTCGTGGCCCCGACCCGACGCCACGACAGCCCGCAGGCGCAACACCTGCCGGCGCGCTCGCCCAACCCGCCTACATTCCACGCGCCGACTGGGGCGGCAGCGAAGTGCTGAACAACAGCGTCGCGCCGACCTGGTATCGCGCAACTCACCTGGTGCTGCATCATACTGCCGACGCCAATTCGCTTCGATCCAGCGAGAGCACCTGGGCTGATCGCGTGCGCGCGACCTGGTCCTTTCATACCTATAGCCGAGGATGGGGTGATGTCGGGTATAACTGGTTGGTTTCGCCTAAAGGCGTCCTCTACGAAGGGCGCAATGGCTCGTCAAGGCCGGATCAGGACTCGGTCGGGTTTCACGATACCGGCAACAAAGGATCGATGGGCGTCGTCATGCTCGGAACATTTGGACCAGGCGTCCCAAATGTTGAGCCGATAACGCCATCGGCTGAGGCGCAGGATGGTGTCGTGCGCATCTTCGCCTGGAAGGCGAGCCAGCGCGGTATCGATCCGCTTGCGAGCGGCTTTTATTATGGATGCTCCATTTCGAGCTCTTGCGCGCCCTATAGTCCAGGCTCGGTCGTGCGGAATATTGCCGGCCATCGCGACGTGACGCCGCGCACCAGTTGCCCTGGCGACCTCGCGATGGGTGTTATCGATTCGATCCGGACGCGCGTGCAAAATGCGCTGACGGACCAGCCACCACCGCCGCCACCTCCAACCGCGACGCCGACGCCACGCATTGAAGAAGCAGAGTTGCTCGGTGTGCAGTATGAAAGCACACAGGTCGAGGACGGAGGCGCGATCCGCGTCCGCTTCACGGTTCGCAACACCGGCAATGTCGCGCTTGAAACGCAGGGGCCACCTCCGGGTCGCACCAACGACATTCTGCCGGGGCACGTCTACGACGAGAACGAGTGCTTTATCGGCGACGGCAATCCCAGCAGTTACCCGCCTTTCCACAAGGAGGATCGGCGCTTGCGAGTCGTCTTAGGCGGCATAGAAGGGGAGACAGCACTTGGAGCCGCCTGTGCCGGCAACAATGGCGGATACCCCTGGCGTTGGGGCCTCGAAGGACCGCTCCAGCCGGGCGAAACACGCACTGTTGTCGGCTATGTGCGTTTTCGCAATCCCACGAACCAGAGCCGCGCGATCAGGCTGCGGCCTGCGCTTGTCCTTGAAAATTTCCGCTACCTGCCGTCGTCTGCGGGTGAGACGACGATCTCTGTCATGCCGGAGCAACGCGCCCCACAAGTCAGTGTTGTCGCTCAGGGGGGAATGCCACTTGCCTCGGTCTACCGCCTCCTTCCCACACCTTGGGAGCTGATCAATCGCTTTACGGAGCCTTCGTCGGTTCAAGAAGGAGAGTTTCTGGGAACCATCCCGTGGGATGGCTCCACCCAGGACTGGGGATCGGGCGGCCCTCTTGGTCAGACCGATGGGTACGTTGTCACGCAGGCCCGTCCATTCTTCGCGCCCGAAGCAGGGACATACTCGTTTGAATTGACCAGCGACGATGGCTCATGGCTGTGGGTCGATGGATTGCCGGTCGTATCGAACTCGGGCCTCCATAAGCCAGAGTCAGTCAGCGGCAGCATCTGGTTACCGGCGGGTGTGCATACACTTGGCATCAAGTATGTCGATTACGTCGGGAACGCATACGCGCGCTATAGCTGGCGGCCGTGGGGCTCGCGTGTCTACGAGTCAATCCCGATCGGGTACGGAGTGAATGTTCCTCAACGCGGCATTGTGTTTGGGCCCGGCACCCAGGTCGCGATGGTCGCCGATGATCTCGGAGGCTCCGGCGTCCGCGAGATTCGGTACGCTGTTGACGGGAACCCCGAACAAAATCAGGCCGGCGCGCGACTGACGTTGTCACTCCCGGACGGGAGCCACGTCATCAAATATCGCGCGATAGACAATCATGGCCTCGAGTCACCCGAGCGCGAGACGACGATGCGAGTCGATACCGTTCCGCCTGAGACAACGCTCCACCCAAGTATCTTGCCGGATGGAATGATCTGGCTCAACTGGTCAAGCAGTTCGGACGCGATCCTGTTCGAGATCGAGTACTTTGACTCCTCAACCGGGATCTGGTCCAGTGTCGGCACAGTTGGAAATAACTCGCGACCGTTCTTCGGCATACCCGGCCACACGTATCAGTTCCGTATTCGGGGCTGGGATGGAGTCAATTGGGAGACAACGTTCAAGGAGTCGCCCCAAATGCTGACTGTTCCTGCCGATGCGGTCTTTCCTAAGGTCTACATGCCCATCATGGGCAAGTAATCTCGCGTTTTGCTCAATGTCAGGCCCTCTGCCCGGCATTGAGCAGTCCCGGTTGCGATTAGCTCCACCGGATTGCGCCTGCGGTACAAACCCAACTTGTAATTTGGCCAGGTTTAGCTACACTATAGAGAGTCGTAAAGCAACGAACCTTGGGGCGAAGCAGGACTTGACGTAGAACATGTGTTCTAATATACTATGAGCTATGAAACACCCTACCCCAATCGACTGTAGCCTTGCGACGAACTATTGCTTAATTACCGGCATAAAGCGCCGCCACATCGTGTGGGCAATCTAATGCGAACACGCCAATATTTTGTCGGGGCACTCGCGCTGGTCGTGATCTGGATGCTCATGCCCGGACGCGAAGGGAGCATGGTAAGCCGAGCGCCCGGACTGTCAGGGACGTTCAATCCGCTCGAACAGCTTGGAAGCGTGCAGGTCGCGGCGGTCGCGGCCGCCAGCGAGTTTGGCCTTTCTGTTGTCGGACCGCCCACGATCACGGTTGCCGGGATCGAGCAGGTGCTCGCTTCCTACAACTCTCCGGCCGTCGGCCATGGACAGGAAATTTACGACCTGGGGATCAAGTACGGCATCAACCCTGCGATCAGTCTGGCCTTCTTTATCCACGAATCGGGCGCGGGCTCTAATCCAGCCTGGGCCGGTTGGAAAGATGATGGCACGACCACGAACAATGTCGGCAATATTATTTGCACACCAGGCTACCGTTGCCATGGCCGGTTCCGCGATTACGCAAGCTGGGGCGAGGGGATTGAGGATTGGTATAAGCTGATCACCGAGCTATATGTCGGCGAATGGGGTCGCACGACCGTTGAGCAAATCATCCCAAAATATGCGCCGTCAGCGGATAACAACGACGAAGGAGCCTACATTAACTCAGTTAAGCGCATGGTTGAGTCATGGCAGGAGCCGGCACAATGAACTTCGAAACGCTGGTGCCCCAGCGCTCGCACCGCTGGCTTTTCGTAGGGATTGCCATGCTGGGCATCTTCTTTTCGTTTGGCTCCGGGGCGCAAGGACCGGTGATCAGCGGCTGGACGGGCGACATCAAGGCCCAGCCCCAGGCGCTTCCACAACCCGAGCAGGCTCCAGCTCCACTCACGGGCTTGTTCGCGAAGAGCGCTCCAGCTCTGAGCGGGCTCGCGACGGCTTCACAAGACCCAGATGTGCCCTGGGGCAACCCAACCGACAGCGTTGCCGCCGTGATGACTCAGGGATACGGCGTTGGTAGTCACGCGCCGGCCGCGATTTGGGGCGGGATCGATATCGCGCTCGACGGAAATGGCGACGGCGCGGCCGACCCACAGGGATCGGATGGCGCTCCGATTTACGCAACCATGCGCGGGATTGTCCAGGTCACACCGAACTCTGTCCCCGCCGGCAACCATGTATGGATTCGCGGGCCGCATTACAAAACCGGCTACGCGCACCTCAAAGCGTTCGCCGTCGAGACGGGCCAGCATGTCGAGCGCGGAACCTTGATCGGGTATATGGGCTCAACCGGCAACTCCAGCGGCCCACATCTGCATTACGACGTGTGGAACGATGGCGTCAATGTCAATCCGCTCGAGTACGCGGCGCTGCCGTAGCCACGAATATCATCGGTCGCGCACGGTGGAGCCCAGGCGATTAATCGCCTGGGCTCCACCTGTTTGATTGTCCATTCGGAGCAATAGCGAAATTCAGCCTATGGCCGCTTCTTCGCGCGCCATGGCCGGGCAAAGATTGCTCCGACTAGCGGCCAACGCAGCGCGCGCCAGGATTCCTCCAGGGTCGAGGCTCTCGCAGCAGGTGCCGACGCGTAGCGCTCCTCGGTGTACGCTGCCGCTACGGATTGCAGTGGCTGGCGCTGGGCCGGCAGATGAGCGGCGAGTTGCGCAGCGGCCTCCTCGGGCGTTGCGGAGCTGGCAGGACCAATCCCCGACCAATGCGCCATCCGCAAAATGCGCTCGAACACACGCGCCGCCGGCGGCAACTGGTTCGAGCGTCGTCGCACTGCAAAGCCGATCATGAGGAGGCCACCCACAGCCGCCGCAAACGCGCCACGCTGGATCAGCGTCTGCCGCCGTAGCTGCGCGGCGCGTTGGCGCGTTGCCTCGATGACCATCTCCGCGTCGAGACTCGGCTGGCCCGAGCCTCCCAGAAACTCACGCTCGAGCAGCGCAAGTTCTTCGTCAGTCAATTCATCGTCGGATGCCGCCGAAGTGCTCGCGTCTGCCTCATCCTGCGCCGCCTGATCGCCGGGTGTTTCGGCGCGCTCCGGCAGTGCAGTGTATGAAGCCGGAGTCGGCTCGAAGCGCTGCCAACCATAACCGGCGAAGTAGACCTCGGGCCAAGTATGCGCAACGTTCTGGCGCACTTCAAACCGGCCTGTCTCCGGATTGCGCACACCTCCGGCATAGCCCGAGACCAGCCGCGCGGGAACGCCTTCCGCGCGCAGCAGCACGACCATCGCCGACGCGAAGTAATCGCAGTAGCCCCGGCGGAGCTCGAACAGAAAATAGTCGACGCCATCGCGGTCATCTGGTGGTGAAGGAATCTTTTCATCGTATGGCAGCGTTCGCAGAGACGCCTGGATCGCCTCGGCCTTGTCATACGCGTTGGTGGCACCCGCTTCACGGACAATCCGTTGGGCCTCGTCGCGCACGCGTTGCGGCAGCGTCGAGGGCAGCTGCATATAGCGTTGGACCCAGTCGGAATATTCGGCCGGCGCTGCGCGCAGTGAGGCTTTATCGACCGCCGAAACCAACGATCCGACCGTATAGGACGAGCCGGCACGCAGCGGACGCTGCGATGCAAGGTACGAGGTATCGGTGAAGTTTGCGATGGATGAATCGTTGGACGCGAGGTAGGTATGCTCTACCAGGATCGGCAACGACACCGTAACCGGCTGCGTCGCCGAAAAGAGCGTTCCGAAGCTGAGATCCTGACGCAGAATGAACGTCTGGGTCACCGTCCTGCGGCCGAGCGTATCGAGCAACGGCATTTCGGCACCGGCCGACAGCGGCGTGCGCGCCAATTCGCTGCTTGACAAGCCAAGCGATGCCCGCGCAAGGTCGCCGGTCGTATTGAGCCAGGAAAGCGAGCCGTCGTAGCGATCAAAGGCAACTGCTCGCCAATAATCAAATCGACTGGTTGAGACTTCCATGATCAGGCGGTTTCCAAGTGAGCGCGCGCCCGTTAAGGTCAACGAGCGGCTGGAGAAGCCACCTCCGACGGCATTCGCCGGCGCATTAATCGTCGAAAAGGTGCGATCCCAGCGCGACTGGACGTCCTGCCATGGATCGCGTACCCGTTGCCATACATGCGCCACCTGCGCCGATGTAATCCGGGTCGGCAGTAGGGTGGTCAGCAGCATCACCAGCACGGCGACCATCGCGCCCCACGCCACAACGCGCCAGCCGAGCAGATCGGGATACTCGAGCAACGCGGCTTCCCAGGTCTGGGCGCGGGCCTGATAGGTCTGATGAACCAGCACGAGCAACGATGCGCCCACGAACAGAAAGAAGAGCGCGGCAGGCGGCTTGGGCGAAGCGTAGGTCAGGTTGATCAGCAACACACCGGCGTTGAGCAACACGACCCACCAAGCCCACCCGCGCCGCAGCAGCATCCAGAGAGTGGTGTAGCCAAGAACGTAGGATAAGAGCCCGAGAACGGCGATAAACAGCAGAACATCGTCGCCCTGGCCGCCGTTACGCACCAGCCGACCCAGGATGATCGACCGAATCAGCAATTCGGTGGCCTGGTCGCGCCAGGTCACCAGACCTTCGCCCAGGTACGGTCCGATCCGCGACACCACCCAAGTTAGGCCGAGCACGCCCGCAAGCAGGTGCGCCAGCGCTCCGGGCAGCCAGCGCAGCATTCCAAAGATGCCGCCGACCAACAGGCCGCCAAGGGTAATGCTGACCAACGCATCAAGGCCAAAATTGGTCCAGTTCGAACGCGCAATACTCTGAACAACAGCAAACGTCATCGCCAGTCCCAACAGCGCGGTGACAACGTAGGGACCGGCAACGATGGTCCAATGGGTGCGTCTTGTTTGCAACCTCGATCCTTTCGGCTTTAGGATTCAGATCCCTGATCTTCTGCGATGCTAAAACATAAACAGGCGTTGCGCCATACTAGCGCTTCCAATTCATCCTGGGAGATGCCGCGCAGCGCGGCCAGTCGTTCAGCGACCAACCCGACGCGGGCCGGTTCATTACGTTTGCCTCGGAACGGGTGTGGCGATAGGTAGGGGCAGTCAGTTTCCACCAGCACGCGGTCCGCAGGTGCCCCGGCCGCGATTTCGCGCAATTCCACGGACCGCGGGAAGGTCAGCGGTCCGGAGAACGAGAGATACGCACCGAAATCCAGGCAGGCTTCGGCATAGGCGCGATCCCCGCTGAACGAATGCATCACAACCCCGTAGGGATGTGCGGCCCGCGCAAGCACCTCGACGGTATCGGCGTGCGCCTCACGACTATGAATCACAACCGGAAGTTTGTGTCGCGCGGCAATCTGCAACTGCGTTTCAAAGAGTTCGCGTTGCAACTCACGCGGCGCGCGGTCATGGTAGTAATCCGGGCCAATCTCGCCCAGTGCCACGACCTTCGGCAAACGGAGCAGAACTTCCAGCTCGGCCAATTCGTCCGGGCCAGTCGTCTCGGCATAATGCGGCTGAATACCGGCCGTGGCATAGATATAAGGATAGGCCCGCGCCAGTTCAACACTTGCCTGGCTTGAAGCGAGATCATAGCCGACATTGATCAGACGCCGCACGTTCGCGTCCTGGGCGCGTTCGAGCACGGCTGCGCGATCCGCGTCAAAGGCCGCAAGGTGGACATGGGCATGTGTATCAAAAAGGCTCATGGGAGGATTCTACCAGACTCAACCGATGCTTTCTTGTGCCTCACCGTTCAAGGCAGTCTGGACAAGTTGCGTCTCGGGCGGCACATACGGGAATCGCACACAGGCACGCGCCCACTTCATGTCACGCTCGAAGGTAAATGAGCCGCCAAGGTCGGCGCTCACAAGCGTTTCGATGATCGACAGACCCAGGCCACTGGACTGCCGCGCCGGTCCCGCCGGATGCAGCGGACCATCATCGCGCACTTCCAGCACGACCTCATCGTCTTCGAGGCGGGCCTCCACCTCGACCTTGCCACCTTCAGCCGCCATACCATGACCCAGGGCATTGTCGATCAATTCATTGATGATCAAGGCGATGATGGTTGCCTCGCGCGAGGAGATCGGTAAGGGCTGACCACAGACCTCGAAATGCACCGGGCTTTCGCCAACCAGACCCGTTGCCATATTCTCCACAACCCGATGGGCAACTTCCTGGATCGTCGTCACGCCAACATCTTCACGGCAAAGCAAATTATGCACAGCCGCGATAGCCTGAATGCGTCCCACGCTTTGGGCCAGCGCGGCGGCGCCATGTGAACCAGGCTCAACCCGTCGTCGTTGCATTTCCAGCAGCGCCGAGATCGTCTGGAGATTGTTCCGGACACGATGATGCATCTCCTGGAGCAGCGTCGACTTGATGCGCAGCGAATTACGGACTTCCTTAAACAGCCGCGCGTTATAGATCGCAATGCCGGCGTCGTCCGCGAAAGTTGAAAGGAGTTGGACCTCCTCATAGTTGAAATAGCGCTGTTCGCGGGTATACAGCGCGATAGCGCCGATGATCCGGGTGCCGATGCGCAAGGGAATACAAAACAGGGAATGGTAGCCCTCGCTATAGGCCACCGCCGCGAGCTCCGGGAAGCGCGCATCATCGTAGGCGCTTACCACCGCGACCGGGTGCCCATCTGAGATAGCGCGCATGATCACGCGCCGCAGACGCTCATCCCACTGCCCGCCATGCGATGCAAGCAGTGTTACCTGTTCGCCGGCCTCATCACATTGAAAAATATCGGCTCGATCAACTTCGGACAGGGCAACCGCCTGTTCGACGATCAGGCTCAACACCTGGTGCAGATCAAGCGTTGACGCGATCGCGGCCGATACATTCTGGAGTGTGGTCAACTCACGGATCTTCTGGTGCAGCCGTTCGTCGGTCTCCTGGTAGCGCTGGGCGTTGGAGATAAAGAACGCGAGCTCGCCGGCCACGACTTCCAGGAAATGCACCTCTTCCTCACTAAAGCCCCGCCGCTTACTATTCTGCACACTCACAACGCCCTGAAGCTGATCTCCGACGAGATCACCCTGACGCCGCGCAAACAGAATAATCGGCACACAGACCATCGAGCCATAGCGCTGTTCGTCGAGCCGCGGATCGACGTGAAAGCGCCGGTCACTGCGGACATCCGGAACGACGACCGGCCGCCCTTCCTGGGCCGCCACACCGCCAATGCCTTGTCCGAGCGTCATGCTCATTTCGCCGATAGCGTCGCGATTGAGCCCTTTCGTGGCCCGCAGATACAGCTTGCCGGCATCACGATCAAACAGAAAGATCGAGCACACATCCGTGCCCATCACATCCGCGACTGTCTCGGCGACTGTTTGGAGCGAAGCCGCCAAGGAACTCGTCGAGTTCGCGGCACTGATGATACGATGCAGCCCATCGAGCTCGGCCACACGCTTGCGCCAGCGCTCGCTCCACTCATTCTGCTTGCGGTCCTCACGCGCCGCAGCAAACCCCATCAGCAATTCGCTGACAACACCCGCGCCGGGGCGGTCAAGCTCGGACGCCAGACCGAGTCCAATCTCTGCCAGGACTTCGGGCGTGCGCTCGTTGTCGAACCACATATAGCCAAGCGAGAAACAGTGGGCGCGCCAGGATGGCGACCGCGGATCGCGGAGTAGCTCGGCGACTATCTCGTGCTCTTCGGGCGACAGTGCGTCAAGGAGCCGCGGATGGTCCGCCGGTGAACGTTCAAGCATGGTTGCATTATAGCTGATAGCTGTCAGCCGTCAGCTATCAGCTTTCAGCAGTCCACCCTCAAACCCATCTCTCCAAAGCTGACGGCTGACGGCTGATGGCTGATGGCTATTCGAGCGGCAGCCAGATCATCGCGTCGTACCACATATTAGTGCCTATCTCGGGGTTGACGGCCGGAAGACCAACGAAATGCCCCGCCCCCGGCTCGAAACGGTAGACCCCAAGATCGGCCCAGGTATTCGCAATCGCCGACTGGTCAACCACAACTGCGGAGTCGCCGGCCGCGTGGCGGACAAGGTAGCGCGCGGCCGTCGAGTCGGCGATGCCATTCTCGACGTAAGGCACCCAGGTCATGACCCGATACTCCCCGGCGGCAGGCAGCTCGGGAATCCATACGGCATTCGGCAAATCGCTGCTGCGCGCGGACACGGTGGTCGTACGCATCACCGAGCCGCCGACGCCGCCGGCCAGTTCTTCCCAACCAGGACCGCGGTTGCGCCAGGCAGGATCGCCGGGCTCGACGATGATCGTGCCCGATGGCAGTGCGCACGGCGAGGGCATCCACGACCATAACCAGGTCGAAGCGCCACCGGCAGGATGGTTCGCCCACGGATCTTGCCCTGCCGGACCGCACCAACCATACGGATCGGTGTCACGACCAAGGAACTGGACTTGAAAATGCAGATGTGGACCGGTCGAGCAGCCGGACGCGCCGACAATCCCGATGTGCGCGCCACGCTGGACCGGTCCCGGCTCGACCAGGATTTCGCTCAGGTGCCAGTACAGCGTGCGATAGCCGTTGCCATGATCGATGATCACCACATACGCGACCCCGCACCCGTCATCCGAGTTACCGGCAAAGACAACCGTGCCATCGGCGGCGGCCAGGACCGGCGCTGGTGGTGCCGCAGCGTAATCCCAGCCGTCATGGCCATCATACGAAAGAAACGGGTCACGGTCGCCGCGATACGTGACGATCGATTCATTCGCCTGTAGAAAGGGCGTGTCGTGATCAAAGAATGACGTGATCGCGACCACCGTATCCAGCGGCAGGCTCAGAAACGGTGCCGCTCGCTCTGGAAGTCCGGCGGAAACAGCGCGTGGATCGCCAAACAGGCGCGTAAATGTGCTTACGAATGAATCGGCGTCGCCGTTCAGCTTGCTCGACAGCTCGTTGGCCGACGTCGTCGCCGCCAGCACGCGCGCAACAGCGTATCCACCGACACTCAACCCGGCCGGCATCGGCGAAACGGAGGCATCGGCATAGACCAACTCAGGCTGGACCGGATAGTCCCGCTGCGCCCGGTGCAATTCACGGATGGCCCACCGCACCTGGGGCAACAGCCCGATTGCCTGTTCATCTTCGCCACGGTAATTCAGCGCCCAATCCAGCCGCTCCGGCGCCGCGTCAGGCGACGTAATCAAGCCGCTTTGCTGCTCGATCAGCGCCAGGACAATCTGTGGGTTGATGCTGTAGAGGCTGGTCTGGCTTGCAAGAATCTCGGCAAACGAATGCTCGCGATCGCCGACCGCAGCGCGGAAATCTTTGAGTGGCCCAGGTTGGTTATCAAGATAGTCCTGGATCTGGGGCGCGTTAAAGTTTGGGGCATAAAAGAAGCGATGATCTTCGATCAGGCTCGCTTGCGGCGTGTTGGGTGCCGGCACAGACGGGCCCGAGGTTGGAGGCGGGCCTTTCGATACGCTCGCCTGCTCGGGATTGGGCGTCTGACGAGCCGCAGCCGAGGTTTCGGGCAGCAGCATACTTTGCCGGCGCACAAGTGTGCCGGTAAACAGGACGCTTAACAGAAGACCGGCCTGGATCAGAACGAGTCGTGTCCGCCGCGAGCCGGGGAGCCAGGATTCCATGGCCGACGAGTATACACGATTAATCGCCGGCCGAAAAACTACAGGTTGTGGTTGGCGCTGCGCCGGTCGTTACTCGCCATAGATCCGCGCGCGACGACGTGACGTCTCGGTGGCATCCGCGTTGCCTAACATTGGGCTATCGACATCGGCTTCCTCGAAAGCATCGACGGTCCGCTCAAACAGACCGCGATCATTGTCGTCATTGAAGGTGCCCATACCGGCGGCGCCTGCCGCAGTAATCCCACTGGTCGAAAAATCGATCGGGTTTGGAGACGTGATCGGCATCGAGTCGTCGCCGGCATCCGGCACATCCGGAAACGATCCATCGTCCACAAACTCGGCGTCATTCCGCTCGTCACTCATGTGTATGTCACCTTATCCTGAACTACCAAGTGTTACTGCCCCGACGGCGTCTCATACGAGCGTGCTCGTCGCCCCGTCCTTCCACTGACGGGGGCAACACCCGCCTCGCCCTTCGACTGTGCCTGGACACTTGCCTTGTCATATGGTCCGGCTTGTTCATCATAGCGCATCCAGCCGGCAGAGCGTAGATCCTGGCCGCGTTCGTCGATGTCGACGACATTGTGGCGCTCCATGACTTCGATAGCCATGTCGGCCTGAGCATCTTCAACGCGCGCCATCACCAATGCCCCACCGCGCCGTACACCTTCCGCATAGAGATTGGCGTCCTCTTCAGGAATACCGGCGCCGACCAACGCGCCAAGCAGCCCACCGGTCGCGGCACCAAGTCCCGCGCCGAGCGCGCCCGCGCCCACCGCTGCGCCGGCTGACCCGATCGCGGCCGCGAACGGCCCTGCCGCAAGTATCGGGCCGATACCCGGAATGGTGAGCGCGCCAAGGCCGATCAAGACGCCCGCGATGCCGCCTACCAGCGCGCCACTGGTCGCGCCAATGCCGGCGGCCTCACCAGCCTCGCTGCCACCCTCGCCGTCGATTGCGGCAGCGTCAGTGCTTGTAGCGGCGCCACGACTATTGTTGGCGACCATGCTGATGTCGCTATTGGCGATGCCGGCGCTTACTAGATCGCGCACCGCAGCGTCTGCGTCGTGTATAGTATCGAATAATCCTACAACCTGGCTTGGCATGGCAAGTCCTTTGAAATTATCGGTAACGATTATCTTGGAGCATGGAATATGCCAGGAATGCCCTCTGCTTATTGCAACATTGAACAGGACTATCAGCGGTTAGTTCGAGTGCTTGATACGTTAGTAGATGAAGTGGGGGAGGATGAAACGCATCCACTAGCTTCATTAATGGAGGTCGTTGGCGCCTTAATCGAACGGTATGAGGATGAATACGTTCCAGAATTGATGGGCGAGTAGCTCTACAAAGTAGTGCCAGCCCCCCATCATTGTGATGAGGGGCTAAATGTTGATGCAACTACTCACATGTCCCTGGAATGGTCCACCTTGTAGCGCTCACGGATTTCCTCGGCAAGATGGGCGGGCACATCATCGTAGCGCGCAAAATGCATGCCGAAGCTGCCGCGGCCCTGGGTCAGCGAGCGGAGATCGCTGGCGTAACGCTGGCATTCAGCTAAGGGCACGTGGGCGGTAATAACGGTGCGACCGTCCTCGGGTTGCACACCCATGATACGACCGCGGCGCGGGTTGAGGTCGCTCATAATATCGCCGGTGAATTGATCGGGCACACTGATCTCTAGCTCATAGATCGGCTCCATCAGCATCGGCTGGGCCTTGAGCGCCGCCTGTTTGAAGGCCTGGGCGCCGGCGGTCACAAAGGCGATCTCCTTGCTGTCGACCGGATGCTCCTTGCCGTCGATCACAGCGACACGCACGTCGACGACCGGATTACTTGATAGGAGGCCATCGTGCATCGCCGCGCGCACGCCCTTCTCGACAGCCGACATGAAACTTTTGTTGATCACACCGCCGACGATCTTCCACTCGAATTCAAGCGGATCTTCACGCGCAGGGTCGGGTTCGAGCGGCTCGACGCGCAGCACGACCTCGGCGAACTGTCCCGCTCCTCCGGTCTGCTTTTTGTGCCGGTAAAGCGCCTCGGAGCGGCCGCGGATCGTCTCGCGATATGGCACGCGTGGCAGATCGATGTCGATACTGACGTCGAACTTGCGCTTCATACGGTCGGCGATGCTATGCAGGTGGGACTCGCCCAGGCCAGCGAGCAGTGTTTCGCCTGTGGCAGGATCACGACTGATCTGGAGCGCGGGATCTTCCTCGACGATCCGGTGCAGGGCCGTGCCCATCTTATCTAGGTCACTCTTGGAGTGTGGCCGTACCGTGCCGGTAAAAGCAGGTCGGGGGTACTCCACGCCCCGCAACACGAGGGGACGGTCGTGCGAGCATAGGGTGTCGCTGCTGGTCGTTTCGGCCAGCTTGGTCAGCACACAAATATCGCCCGGCCCGACCACATGCGTTGCGGTCTGTTCTTTGCCACGGACGAAGTAGAGCTGTCCGATCCGCTCATCCTTGCGGGTGCGCGCGTTGTAGACTGATGAGTTTGAATGCAACTGGCCCGAAAAGACGCGCACATAGCTCAACTTGCCCACGAATGGGTCGGCCATCGTCTTGAAGACTATAGCGGCCAGGGGCTCGCCCGGCTCAGGCTTGAGCTCAAGCGCCTTCTCGGTCAGCAAATCGGTCGCGGGCTGAGTCTTGCGCGCCGGCGACGGGAAGCTGTCAAGCATACCGTCGAGCAACTGTGCCATGCCGGAGAGTACTAGGGCCGATCCAACAAAGACCGGCACGATCGTATTCGAAGCGATGCCCGCGCGCAACCCCAGGCGCAACTCAGCGGGGGTGAGCGCCCCAACGCCTTCTTCCAGATACTTTTCGATCAGCGTATCGTTGGTGACCGCAATCTTGTCGATCAACGCCTCGTGCTGTTCGGCAGCAGTTGCCGCCATCTCGGCCGGAATGTCGGCCTCGGTAAACGAGCCATCATGCTTGGCGCCGTGCAGCCAGGCGCGCTCTTTTCGTAGCGACACGATGCCTTTGAAATCGCGTTGCGTGCCGACCGGAATCTGCATCGGGATGACCGCCGAGTCGAGCACTTCGCGCGCCTGGGCCACGACGCGATCAAAATCCGCGTTATCGCGATCCAGTTTATTGACATAGATCAGGCAGGGCACTCCTGCCCGGCGCGCCGCTTGCCAGACCAGTTCGGTGCCGACCTCGATCCCGGCCGCCGCGTCGACGACGATCACGGCGCCGTCGATAACCCGCATCGTCGCGGCAACTTCCGAGGCATAATCGGCGAAGCCGGGCACGTCGATCAGCGTTATCTTGTTCTCTTTCCATTCGACCGGCACCACGGACAGGTTGACCGACATCCGGCGCTTTTGCTCGTCGGCATCGTAGTCCGAGATCGTCGTTCCGTCTTCGACGCGACCCAGGCGCGTGGCGCCTTTGGTGGTGTAGACCAACGCCTCCACCAGCGTTGTCTTGCCGCTTCCGCCATGGCCGAAAATGCCGACGTTGTGGATCTTGTCTGGACCGTAAGCCTTCATGGCATCCCTCCTTGAGTGAAGATACGCCTTCGCCAGAATGTTAAAACACGCGAGGCTGCGCGTGCGCAGCCTCGTAGGCGACTAGGTTGGGCCAACCACCCCGAGAACGTCACGAAGTAACTCTTCCGCAGCGGTATATGGATCGACCGTGCGAGCCTGAATGCGTTCGATAAGCTCCTCGCGTTGTTCGTGCGGCGCCCGCGCCCGGATCAGGTCGAGCGCCATGTTCTGAAGAATCATATGCAGTTCGCGCACAACCCGACCACGCTCGCGCTCCGCGAATTCACCGCTCTCGTGCAGGTACCTCCAATGGCGCTCCAGCGCGTCGACGATGGTGGCAATCCCTTCGCTCCTGGTTGCCACGGCCGGTAGAATTGGCACAGTCCAGCCTTCGCGCGGCGACTCGCCGAGACCCATCATCATCCGCAGCTGCCGCTGGGCTTTATCGGCACCTTCGCGATCAGCTTTATTGACGACGAAAAGGTCGGCGATCTCAAGAATGCCGGCCTTGATCGCCTGGACATCGTCGCCGGAGCCGGGCACCTCGACCACGATCGTCGAGTGCGCCTCGCGCGCGATCTCGACCTCGGCCTGGCCCGCGCCGACAGTTTCGACGACGACGAGATCGAAGCCGGCGGCATCGAAAACCTTCACGACGTCCGCTGTGGCACGCGCGATTCCGCCTAACTGACCGCGACTAGCCATTGAGCGCACAAAGACGCCAGGGTCGCCGCCAAGTGGCTGCATACGGATACGATCGCCGAGAATTGCGCCACCGGTAAACGGTGAGGTCGGATCGACGGCGATAATCGCGACCGTTCGCTCACGCCGGCGAATTTCGAGCGCGAACTCGTTGACCAGCGTTGACTTACCGGCGCCGGGAGCACCGGTAACGCCGACGACATGCGCGTGACCGGTGTGCGGGTAGATCCGCACCAGAACCTTGCGCGCGTCGTCTCCACCGTGTTCGACGATGGAGATGGCGCGTGCCAGCGCGCGACGGTCGCCGGAGAGGAGTTGATCGATCAGCCCCATAATCGGCTCTCCTGCCGGCGTCTGGACCCTGCGACCCTACACATCAGCGCTCGCGAAGCGTTCAGGAGCGACATTCGCGCGTATATACTCGACGATATCTTTGGTCGAAGCGCCCGGCCCAAAGACCTGGGAGACGCCATGATCCCGCTGAAGAATGGTGGCGTCGGCATCCGAGATAATGCCGCCTGCGACGATAAGCACATCGGTTGCGCCGGCAGCGTGGAGCAGACTGGAGACGCGCGGCAGGAGCGTCATGTGGGCGCCGGACAGGATCGACAGGCCGATCACATCGACATCTTCTTGCAGCGCGGCGTCCACGATCATCTGGGGCGTCTGCTGAATCCCGGTATAGATCACCTCCATACCGGCGTCACGCAGCGAGCGCGCGATCACCTTCGCGCCGCGATCATGGCCGTCAAGCCCCGGCTTGGCAACCAACACTCGAATCTTGCGCTCCATTGCACCTGCTTTCGAGATTCTTGGGGACAGGCACGGAAACAGCTTTTGATCAGCTTCCGGGTCCTGTGGCTGATTAAGTAATCCTTAACACTATTCTAGCACCGTCGTCCGTCGCGGCGCAACTTAGGTTCATAAGAGAATACCATCTTTCCATTCCGGCACAGGACCCTTGATTGTGATAGAGTGAGCCTAACTACATAGTGTAGGAGGACCCCCCAGATGAAACACATGGAAGAGACCACCGCGCGGGCACGTCTGCTTGAGCGAAGGCCGCCGCCCCAAGAGACGTGTCTGCCATGCATGGGGCATGGGCGAGTGAAAGTTGCAGGCATTTGGCGCGTCTGTCCAGCGTGTCGGGCCACTGGGCGCCGCACCCGCTAGCATACGACCGCTCCGATATTAGCGACGCTTGGACCGGTCGCGCGAAGGACGACGACCAAAGAAGAGCCCGCCAATACCGGTATTCTGGACATCGGCGGCATTGCCCAAAAAGGCATCCTCGCCGGGCCGGAGGTTGGGCTCGGAGCGCAACCAGGTTGCTCGAGCATCGGCTACGCGCTCGAACAGCGCCTGGGCGGCAACCGGATCGGCCAGGGTGGTCCGCATATCGATCAGCGTACTGTTGATACGATCGATCCAGCCGATCAAAGCGGACACATTGCTGCTGATCGCCTCGGCGCCGGCCTCCGGACTGCCACCGGCCAATTCGGTCATGCGCAGCAGCGCTTCGCCCGCAATCGGCTGGAGTTCGCGCCAACCGCCGCTCTGACTGAGCGTCTCCATGAGCGCGACCGACAGCGCCAGCGGTAGGTGGCCGACCGCAGCCACATACGCGTCATGCTCGACAGCCTCGATGTAGTAGGGTTTAGCGCCAATCGCCCGCACCAACGCCTCGACGCCATCAAGCGCGGCGCGGCCAGTGCGTGGCAGCGGCGTCAGGCAATAGATAAGATTACGAAACGCGTTATGTGCGGCATCACGTGCATCGCCGCTGACGCCACCAAGAGGATGACCACCCACAAACTCCACAGTCGCCGGCAACAACTCAGTCGCCCATTCGAGCACACGCGCCTTTGCCGCTGCGGTATCCGTTACGATCGCGCCATACTTAAGCGCCGGCCCAATCATCTCCAACACATCGCGTAGGGCGGTATACGGCACAACCACAAACACCACGTCGGCATCCCGCACGGCGGCGACAAGGTCGTTCTGAGCATGATCGATCGCGAGCTTGCCGCGCGCTTCCGAAATGGCCCTTCGGTCCGCGTCCCAACCGGTGATGACCGGACGACCGACATTAAGCTCATCCGGTTTGAGTGTCCCAAGCGCGAGTCCCAGGGAAGCCCCTAGCGCGTCCAGGCCCAGAATCGTGATTTGAAGTGGCATGGGGAGTATCCTTTCTGAGCTATCAGCCGTCAGCTATCAGCTATCAGCTTCTCGTTGATCTGGACATACCGACAGGGGATAGTCGATCATGAGATATCCAGTGCTCATACAAGCTCCGTGCTGACAGCTGATAGCTGACGGCTGATAGCTCACCCCTCCGGCGCCACCTGAGAAAGCAGCAATGTCTCCGCAAGCACAAAGATGGCGACCAGCAGCAGGCCGGTCGCTAATGAGAGCACACGCAGGCCGGCAAGCGCCGTTAGGGTCACCGCCAGCATACCGAACTCATAGGCCTGACGCCGAGCGCGCCGCAGGTCGTGGCGGTGCATCCGACGCTGGTACAAGCGCCGACCCGCGAGAAATGTGAGTGGCAGGGTGGAGGACGCTACGGCGTAAAACAATGCCAGAAAGAAAACCAGATAGACCGGGAGATCCGGTAGATCGAGCAGCCAGCCGGTCGGTGGTGGCACGAACGCCAGCGTATAGCCAAGCAGGGTCCAACCGATCATGCCCTGCCAGGTGAGACCAGGCAAACCCAGACGAAATTCGAGCGGGAGAAACGTGAGCACGGACGCCAGCAACCAGGCAACCGCGAGCGTTGCGCGGGGCGAAGACACACGGTCGTCCAAGCCGCTGGTCGCGCCCAACATGCCGAACGCGACCAGCCATGCAAGCCCGGCTAGGCCCGCGACTACAGGCGTCCAGCGCCAGGGGCCTTTCTCGCTACCCAACGGAGGATTCAGATCACGCCAGAGCACAACCGGGGTAAACGGCGCCGGTTCTTTCAACGGTCGCGAACGGGGCCGTGGTCCCTCCGCAGCCGCAGCATCCTCCTTTGGCCGGCGCTTTGGCGCGCGCGGCTCGGGCACCGCACTCGGCTCGGGAGTCACGCTCGGCTTCAGGCCGGCGAGATATGGAGGAACGTGGGCGGCCGGGGGCGCTCCTTCGGCGTCGGGCACACGCGGCGGATCGCCAGTCTGGTCCGCCGGCTTCACGCCCGTGCTCCACGCTGTCGTAGCCAGTGGTCCGCCAGCACCAGCAGTACCATTGCCTCTGCCACGGGAACCAGGCGCGGCAAGACCGTTGGATCATGGCGCCCCTTGACGACAATCGACGCCGCTTCACCTGAACGGCTGACCGTCTGCTGCTCCTGCGCGATCGACGCCGGCGGTTTGGCGGCGACACGCACGACGATCTCTTCGCCATTCGACATACCGCCCAGGATGCCGCCGGCATGATTCGTCGTCGTGCCGAGCGTGCCATCGGGGCGCCGGTAGATCGGATCGTTGTTTTCCGAGCCGCGCTTGGTCGCGACGGCAAAGCCATCGCCGATCTCAAAACCCTTGACCGCCGGAATGCTCAACAGCGCCTTGGCAAGGTCGGCTTCCAGCTTATCGAAGACAGGCTCGCCCAGGCCGGGAGGAACCCCGCGCGCGCGCACCTCGACGATCCCGCCTAAGGAGTCGAGTTCCCGACGGGCCTGCTCCACCAGGGCCACCATTTCGGCGGCAACCTCCGGGTCGGGACAGCGCATGGGATTGCGCTCAATTTCCGTCTCGTCGATCACCCTGGCCCGCAGGTGCATCAACTGTAGCGTGTAGCCAACAACCGAGATGCCGGCCGTCGCCAAGAGTTTTCGCGCGATCGCGCCTGCCGCGACGCGACCGATCGTTTCGCGCGCCGACGCTCGTCCACCTCCGCGCCAATCACGCCGCCCAAATTTCGCGTCCCAGGTCCAATCCGCATGACCGGGACGGTAAAGCTCTTTGATCGCGTCGTAGTCGCCGGGACGCGCGTTCTCGTTTTCGACCAGCATCGCGATCGGGGTGCCGGTGGTGTGATCCTCGAAAATCCCGGAAAGGATGCGGACGCGGTCGCCCTCCTGGCGCGCCGACGACATCCGGCTCTGGCCGACTCGCCGGCGATCCAGGTCGTGCTGGATCTCTTCAACCATCAACGGCAGGCCTGCCGGACAGCCGTCGACGACGACACCGACCGCGACACCATGCGACTCGCCAAAGGTGGAAAGTCGAAACTGGGTCCCGAAACTACTGCCGCTCACGTTGCGCTTCCTCGACCAGCCGGCCGGCGCGGCCAACCGGCGATGTATCCGGATGCAGGTTCACCGAGGCGCGTAGCTCATGGCGCGCCCGTGCCTGGTTACCCAACTTGCTGTACATATCAGCCAGCGACCGACGATATTTGAGCTTATCCGGCTCGGCGGCTGCGGCACGCTCAAACTCCTGGGCAGCCGCCCAGTTCCAGCCGCGGTCGCGGTAGCGATTGCCGGTCCGGAAATGCTCGGCACCGGACCCCTCGCGCTGGATCAGTCTCACTCGTACCCAGCGCGGGAAGAATTCGCGCCACGCGCCGATCAGCACGACCAGCGTGATCAGCATACACGCAACCAAAATAATCGTGGCGATCATATCGACGAGGCGCAACTGGAGTGGCAGAAGTCCCGGCAATACCCGCAGATCCACCAGCAGCAGCGTTATGCCCCCGGCGATCGCCCCCACGACAAGCAGCATGTAGAGCACGTAGATTGCGCGCCAGCGCAAGGCAATTCCGACACACATGATGGCGCTTAGCAGCGCGAGGCCGAACAACGCAAGTCCCGCGCCGCCCACGATCTGGTCCAGCGCGCCTGCTGAAGGCAACTGGCCGCGCGCCTCGACAAAAGCCTGAACAGCAGGGACCGCAGTGCCGACGCGCTGGACCTCGCCTAGCAACCAGAGGCTGCTCGCGACCACGGCTGCCAGCGTCAGCAACGACAACAAGGCCAGGGCACCCCGCGCCATGCGCGCTCCGCGCCGCCGATCTTCGGGCACCAGCAAAGCGTGGCGACAGGCGCCACATTCCCGGTCGCCCGCATCGGAAGGCTCGCCACAGAAGGGACAGCGCGCCTCTTCGTCGATCGGTGCCGCCGCCTCCGTAGCCGGGACATCCATCCGTTGAGTTGCGCCGAGTTCTTGCGCATTGCCGACCAACACATCCTGGCTCGGCAGGGACATCGGAGCTGTGTCTTGCGCCTCGGGCGCGACAGGAACGGGAGCAGCCTCCACGTCCGTTGGTGGCGCCGCGTCATACGCATCGGGAGCGTGGCCGGACTCGCCGCCGGCCGCGATCCATAGTTCGGGATGATGCTCTCGCAGCCACTGGAGCCCCCAATGCGCGCGCGCGTTGGCAGGGTCGATCGCGATCACGCGCTGGAGCGCCGCAACCTGCTCAAGCGGATCGTCGACCACACCGCTGAGCCAGAGCCAGGCCTGGGCATCGGCAGGCTGCTCTTCAAGGATCGTTTCGAGGATGCGACGCGCGGTAGGGCGTTGGCCGGCACGCGCGGCACCGACCGCCTGCTCCATTAAATCGGCGTGTGCTATGCTCATACGAGTTGCCCGGTTCCAACAGCGGCCCAGGCGCTCCGCTGCCACTCGGTTTTGACGCTCTGGTACACCTTGATCGTTTGTTGCACGATGTTGTCCCATCGGTAACGCCGATCCACTTCGCGGAGCGCGTTTTCAGTACGGGTTCGCGCCCAATCCGGATGCCGCAATGTATCCACAATTGCCCAGGCCAGCGACGCCGGATCATTCGGATGAGCGGTCAGGCCAGTCTGATGCAGCCGCACGACTTCGCTCAAGCCACCGGTAGCGGCGACGACGATCGGACAGCCAAACGCCATGGCTTCGAGCGCGACGATCCCGAAGGGTTCATAAACGCTCGGGAAGACTGCCACATCGGCGACCTGGAAGAGGCCATCCCGATCAGCATCCGACACAAACCCGGTGAAATAGAATTGATCGTACACACCACGCTCGCAGGCTAACCTGCGTAGGGCGTCCAACTGATCGCCGGCGCCGGCGACCACAAACTTGGTCGGGCCATGGTCGGCCAAAATGCTCGGCGCGGCATCGATCAGCAGATGCAGACCTTTTTCATAGACGACGCGGCCGACAGAATAAACAATCTGCTCCTCGTCGTGCGCGAAGCGGCGACGAAACGCTCGCGACTCTTCACCAACCAGTCGCCGTGAAGAGGGTTGACCGACACCGTTAGGAACAACATCGATCTTGTCGGCAGGAATATCAAAATGCTGGTTGATCTGCGCCGCCATAAATTGACTCACCGTAATCACGCGCCAAGCCTCGAAGCTCAGCCACCATTCTGTGCCGTTGATCGCGAGCGCCTCGCCACTCCCGAGCAAGCCAAGACCGCGCCCCCGCTCCGTCGCGTGAAGCGTTACCACAAGCGGCAGACACCCGGCATATTTCAGCGCGACAGCGCTATAGGCGACCGACCACTCATGCGCATGGATCAGATCAAACCCCCCAAAGCGGACCTGAAGCTCACGCGCTTTTCGTTCCAGGCTACTGTTGCTCGTTTGGGCGTATGTCACTGGACCACGATCAGGACGCCCCAGCTCAGGCATATCCACTCGGTGAATGGTCGCGTTAGGATGAACACGTTCTTCGCGGAGACCGTTCCCGAGGTTGGGAGTAACCACATGCACGTCGATACCAGCTTCGGCCAGCGCGGGCACGAGATCTGAGACATGCTTGCCCAGGCCGCCGACCACGTGTGGAGGGTATTCCCACGATAGCATTAGAACGCGCACGCACTCTCCTACGCCGACGCCGCCGAGTCCCAAGAGTGTACCACGTCCGATGAGTGGGACTGGCAGCTCCGCGTCCTACGGAACGCTGACGATCCTGGCGAATTTGCGGCGTCCTACCTGAAGTATCTGCTCCTGGCCAGGCGTCACCACAATATCAAGACCACCCACCTTTTCCCCATCGAGCCGGACTCCACCGCCTTCGATCAGCCTGCGCGCCTCGCCCTTGCTGTCTGCCAATCCCGCAGCCACCAGCAGATCGACGATCCTGGTCGGCGCTATCAAATGGTGCTCTGGCATATCGTTTGGCATTTCGCGTTTTTGGAAGACTTCGCGAAAATGCGTCTCAGCAGCGCCGGCTTCGGCGCTTCCAATAAACTCGCTCACGATCAAGTGGGCGAGGCGCATCTTGATGTCGCGCGGATTCGCGCTGCCCTCACGCACCGCCCGCTCCATCTCGCGGGCCTCATCCAGCGGCACATCGGTCAAGACTTCGTAGTATAACGGCAACACCGTATCGCTCATGGACATGACTTTGCCGTACATATCCGAGGGCGACATCGTGATGTCGATCGTATTGTCGAACGACTTGCCCATTTTGCGCCCGTCAGTGCCGGGGATTAACGGCACCAGGAAGACCTGCTGCGGCTCCATGTCGAAGTCGGCCATCAGGTCGCGGCCGGCAAGATTGTTGAACTTCTGGTCAGTGCCGCCGAATTCGACATCGGCGTTGATCGCCACCGAGTCATAGCCCTGCAACATCGGGTACATCAACTCAAGCAGTGTCAGGGCTTCGCCGGCCTCGTAGCGCCTGCGAAACGTCTCATGTGCCAACATCTGAGCCAGGGTAAAACGGCTGGCAAGATTGAAGGTCTGTTCAAGGTCGAACTCGCCATACCATTCGCTCTGCCAGCGCACCTCAGTGCGATCACGATCAACAATCCGAAAGAATTGCTCCATGTAGGAGCGCGCGTTGGCGGTGACGACCTCGCCGGATAAACGCGGTCGGGTTTCATCGCGGCCCGAAGGATCGCCGATCCGTGCGGTC
>Ga0136611_10000220_pt1 | contig 35456 bp, 30 predicted proteins | sample AntDrymUQ2232306_2_FD_106645 | JGI IMG/M metagenome (GOLD analysis project Ga0136611, IMG submission 106645) | Polar desert sand microbial communities from Dry Valleys, Antarctica - metaG UQ223 (23.06) | ecosystem: Environmental > Terrestrial > Soil > Desert | place: Antarctica: Dry Valley...
GTGCGCGTCGGCGGCAATATCAAGCCGCCGCAGAAGACACGCGACGTGCGCCCGGTCTACCCGCCGATCGCGCAGTCAGCTCGCGTGCAGGGCATCGTGATCATCGAGGCGACGATCGGCCCCGATGGCGCGGTGAAGGATGCCAAGGTTCTTCGTTCGATTCCGCTGCTCGATCAGGCGGCGCTCGATGCAGTGCGTCAGTGGGTGTTCACACCGACCCTGCTGAACGGCGTTCCGGTGCCGGTCATCATGACGGTCACGGTACAGTTCACGTTGCAGTAACGCGGGTACATAGCTGCCAGCGGTGACGCTGGCCACCGTTCTAAATTTCTGGAGGATTGCGATGGAAGGTCGGAAGATTCAGTTTGGTCGGATTGCCGGTGCCGCGTTTGCGATGTTGCTGATTAGCGTGCCTGCGTTCGCGCAGGAAGGTGGCGGTCTCGACCTCGTCGACATGTTCGAGCAGATGGGCACGGCGGCGTGGGCCGTCGCCATCATCCTCTTCATCATGTCGTTCTGGTCGGTGGGTGTGGCGATTGAACGCATCTACACGTTCAACCAGGCGACCAAGCAGTCGAAGATGTATGCACCGCTGGTGGCCAAGCACCTCAAGGAAGGCCGCCTCAAGGAAGCGATCGCGCTGTCGCAGGCCAAGGAGTACCGCTACAGCCACCTGGCGAAGGTCGTACTCGCGGGCCTGCAGGAATACCAGTTCCAGCAGGAAAGCGGCGCCAACCTCTCGCGTGAGGACCTGCTCGACACGGTTCGCCGCTCGATTCAGCGCGCCACCGCGCTGACCTCGAACGACCTGAAGAAGGGCATCTCGGGCCTCGCGACCATCGGCGCGACCGCGCCGTTCGTCGGCCTGCTCGGCACGGTCATCGGCGTTATCAACGCGTTCGTTGGTATCGCATCGTCGGGTTCGGGTGGTATCGGCGCGGTGTCGGCCGGTATTGCAGAAGCGCTCGTCGAGACCGCGCTCGGGCTGTTCGTCGCGATTCCCGCGGTGTGGTTCTATAACTACCTGTCGGGCAAGCTCGAATTCTTCAACGTCGAGATGGACAACTCATCGTCGGAGATGGTCGACTACTTCATCAAGAAGACCGCGTAAGAACGTCGTGAAGGCCGTGAGGTCTTAAGGTCCTGAGGTCCTGAAAAACCTCGAGGCCTCAAGACCTCAAGGCCTCAAGACCTGAGTCGTAAGCGTAAGGAGTAATTGCCATGTCAATGACTGTCGGCCCTTCGGGCGGAATCAAATCGGACATCAACGTCACGCCGCTGGTCGACGTGATGCTGGTGCTGCTCATCATCATGATGATCGTTGCCCCGCTGTTGCAGAAAGGCGCGGACGTCAAGCTGCCGCTTGCTGCAAACACGGCCGAAAAGCCGGAAACGCAGGACCAGACGGTGGTGGCGGTCGACAAGACCGATCGCTATTTCGTCAACGGCCTGCCGGTGCGCAAGGAGGATGTGCGCGCCAAGGTCGAAGAGATTCTCGAGACCAAGAAAGAGCGCATCATCCTGATCAAGGCCGATGAGGACGCGCGCTACTCCGCCGTGATGGACCTGATGGACGAACTACGTGCCGGCGGCATCGAGGACATGGGTCTCATTACGGATCCCAAGAATCGCGCCGGCTTGCTGAGCGGGGGAGGCAACTAATGGCGCACGCACACCAGCACCTCGGCGCCGATCGCGTCGTCCAGGCCAAGAAGCTCGAAGTCTCGTCGGAAATGAACATCACGCCGATGATCGACGTGCTGCTCGTGCTGCTCGTGATCTTCATGGCCGCCCTGCCGCTGTCGCAGCGCGGTCTCGACGTCAACCTGCCCGCGGAAACCAAGACCGCGCAGCAGACCCAGGTCGACGTCTCTCAGATCGTGATCGAATACACCGCCGATCGGAAGCTGTCGGTCAACAAGTCCGACGTCACGGTCGGCGAGCTCGAAGATCGCCTGCGCAAGATTTACGAAGAGCGTAAGGACAAGACCCTGTTCATCGCGGCTGACGGCGGCCTGCGCTACGGCGACATCGTCGAAGTGATCGACGCCGCCAAGGGCGCGGGCGTCGAGAAGGTCGGCATCATCACCGAAGGCATGCGCCGCGCTGCCTCCGTGCCCGGACGCGTGGGCGGCGGCGACTAACCGCCGCGTCTCAGTCGATCAAGGCCACCCAGAAATGGGTGGCCTTGTGTTTGTACGGCACGGTAATGTCTGCCGATGCTTCAAGCGGACGTTTGCGACCGGGCGCAACTGGTTAACGCGATCGCGGCGTTCGTCGCCCAGAAGGGCGGCATCGACGCGCAGCTGGTACGCGTGCCGGTTGAACGTGCCATCGCGGAACTGGGCGAAGACTCGGTCGCCAATCTGCAAGCCCGCCTGGCGCAGAGCAGCGCTGGGTGGTCGTATTACCCCCGCGATCCGCTGGCTCAGCGCGTCCACCACGCGCTCGCCGGCCTGGTTCTCAGAGATCTGCCGATTGTTTCCGGCGCGGCTCACCTCGACGCGATCCGCGGCAAGGGCGTCGTGATGGTGGCGAACCATCTCTCGTACTCAGACGCCAACGTGATCGAAGTGCTGCTGCAGCAATCTGGCGGCGGCGAAGTGGCCGACCGTCTTTCGGTGGTGGCCGGGCCGAAGGTGTATTCCGATCTGTCGCGCCGCTTTTCCAGCCTGTGCTTCGGCACGATCAAGTCGCCGCAAAACGAAGGTGTGTCGAGCGGAGACGCGGCCATGAGCGCCCGTGATATCGCGTTGGCGGCGCGCCAGACGATTGGGACCGCCGAGGAACGCTTACGGGCGGGTGATGCGCTGCTCGTGTTTCCCGAAGGCACACGCAGCCGGTCCGGAGAGATGCAGCGCTTTCTTCCCGGTGTTTCGCGATACTTCGAGACACCCGACTTGTGGGTACTGCCAATTGGTCTGTGCGGCACCGAGCACATGTTTGCGATCGGCGAACAAACACTCGGAACGGCGCGCATCACGATGAACGTCGGCCGCGCGATTCCAGCGCAGTCGATTCGCGAGCAGACCGGACCGGACCGCCGCGCGTTCGTGGATTGCCTGGGCGTCGCAGTCGCCGCTCTACTTCCGCCTGCTTACCAGGGCGCCTATGCGACGGATCGACAAACCTAAAAGGTTTGTCGCCGCACCGATCAGCGGCAGAGCCAAATGATGACTGCTGACTGAACTGCGAACTGCCGACCTCAACTCTCAACCGTCGATTGCCGACTGGAACAGTTCACGAGCCCGGCGGTGGCAGGAGTCCGAGTTCTTTCAGCTCCGGCAGCGTCTTATCCGCCTTCTTCCAGATGTCGCGCAACTCGCCGTAAGCGCGCTGCGCGGTGGCGATGTCCTTCGACGCCATCGCGGCCCGGGCGAGGCCTAACAGCGACAGCGTACGGCGCGGGGTGCGCTTCAGCGACAGCTCGAACGCTTCGATGGCTTCCTTCGGCCGCCGCAAGTCCATCAGCATCTCGCCGACCTGCTCATTGACCGGCTTTACGGGCACGGGCGGACCGAATTCGAATGGCAGCGTCGCTTCGACAACGGCGGCCTGACGCGCGAGGACGAGGGCCTCTTCGCGGCGGCCCTCCGCGAACAGCAATACCGCTTCGAGCTGCTGCGCCATCACCTGCGCCACGCGAGGATCGCCCGTGGTGCCTCCCATGGGCATTCCCATGGCGCCTTTAGGCGCCTGAGGGGCCAAGGGTGCCGGTGGTGCGATCGCACGCGTGCCCGGTGGCGCGACGGCGACCGGGCCGCGGTGAATCGGCGACACGCCCGGGCGAGCAGGCGCCGACGGGTTGCTGCGAACGGGCGCGCCGTTGACCGGCGCCTCTTCCATCAATCCGGCCATCTGCTGCATCGCGCTCGAAATGCCGGCCCGATTGCCGGTGCGCGCCGACGAGAGGCCAATCGCGAACAGCTCAGCAATCGCCGCCTCTTTAGGCAGGTCCTTGGAGGCGACTGGCGTCTTTGCCTCGCCCCACTTGCGGGTTTCGATCAGCCACGCCGCGCGGGCTAGCGCCAGGTGTGTGCGGGTGCGCACCGAGCCGCTTTCCTTCGCGGCCGCTTCCATTTGCGCGAGCACGCCGCGCGCGTCTTCGTAGCGGCCCTGCTGCGCGTAGCTGTAGACCAGCCAGAGCAGCGCATGGAAGCCTCGCTGATCGACGTCGAGCTGCTTCGCGTCGCGGCGCGCATCGGCCGCTTTGACCGAGCGCTCGTTGAGCGACGCCGATTCATCCCACAGCCCCATCGCGACGTAGATGTGCGACGGCATGTGCAGCGCATGCGACGCCGATGACGCGATCTTCGAATACGCGTCCGCATAGCGCAGGCCGAGCGGCGCGTGGACCGGATCGTCGTAGGCGTGAATCAGGTAGTGCGCCGCGCCAGGATGGTGCGGATTCTTCGCATACACCTGCTCCACGATCGCGGCGGCCCGCATGTAGATCGCGACGTCTCGGCCGCCGTGGCTGGTGCCGAGCAGCGCGAGCGCGTAGAACGACTTCACCTCGTCGTCACCTGGATACTTGTCAGCCATGCGCTTCATTGCTTCGGCGTAGGCCAGGTCGCGGGCGAGTTTCTCTCCGGGTCCGTAGAGTTTGTCGACCGCAGAGAGCCAGTCCTTCTCTTTTTCGGTCGGCGCCTTGGCGCGCCGCGCATCCGCGGTCGCGGCGAACTTTGCCAACGCGGCCTTCGCCAGGTCGGGCGAGGTGCGCTGCCACACCGGATGGTTGAAGGTCATCGCCTCGCCCCAGTAGGCCATCGCAAACGCCGGGTCAGCTTTCTGCGCCTCGACAAACGCCTCACGCGCATCGTCGTACTCGAAGCTGTGCATCAGCAGCACACCCTTGATGAACAGCGGCTGCGCGGCCGGCGATCCGGAGGTCGCGAACTCGATGGCACCGAGTTCCTGGGCGCCGAGCTGGTTAACGCCGGATGTTGTCAAGACGACGGCAACGAGAAGGGCGCGGATTCTCATAGACGGAATATAGCCCCGTACAAAGAAAAAGGGCGGGTCGTTTTCGCCCCGCCCTCGGTGTTACGGCGTGAAGCTGTTCGAGCCGTCAGCCGATTAGTTGAAGAAGTATCTAAACGAGACCAGCACCTTGTACACGTCGCCCAAGTCGGAGGTTTGCTGGTACGAGGTCGTCAGCAACTGGTTATTGATAACGCGGAGCCGGTATTGGGCGCGGCCCTGCGCATCAACCGGGCCACCTTGGGCCGCGGTCGGCACAATCAGCGGCGAGTTGGAGACCAGGCGCTGCGAGACGCCCCAATTCTTGTTGACCAGGTTGCCGAAGTTGATGACGTCGGCGCGGACCTGGAAGCGCTGTCGTTTGCCGCCAACGGTCTTGAAGATGTCCTGGGACACGCTCAGATCCATGCGGCCCAGCATTGGCAGGAAAACGGCGTTACGCACGGCGTACTCGCCGCGGCGCTTGCTGAGGTAGGGATCCTGCTGGATGTAGGCCTCCCATGCTGCGGCCTGCTGCGCTGCGGTGAATGGCACCGCGCCGGTGATGTCCTGAAAGTTCATTTCGCTGGTGTCGCGGGGAATGTAGATCAGGTCGTTGCCGGTGGCGGTATCGCCGTTGAGGTCGCCGGAGAAGATGTAGCTGGTGTTGCCAATCGTGCGGGCGTCGAAGAACAGCGAGATGCCGGTGGCGCCAAACCCGAAGTATTCCTTCCGATAGTTGGCCGTGAGGAAGAACCGATGGCCGGGCGAGTTGGAGCTGAACGACAGTGGCGCGTTGTTAGGGTTGCCCGAGATGGCGTTGCCCGTGAACGAACCGAACGCAATCGATCCGGCGTCCACCGTGTTCTCCGCCTCACCATAGTTGTAGGCGGCCTGCACGAAGCCGTTCGAGAAAGCCTTCTTCAAAGAACCCGTGACGTTCCAGTTGCGGCCGATGTCCTGATTCTTCAACACGGTCGCGTTGGAGACGTTGGTATTGATGCGGGTGTTGGTGAACCGCGGCCGGGTATCGGCGCCGGTGAACGCCGCCTGCGGCGCGGGCAGGTTGGCGTTGATGTAGTAGACGCCGTTGACGTCGCGGCTGTACAGGAACTCGCCGGTGCCGACGAAGCCCCACGGCAGGCGCTGGTCGATGCCAATGTTGCTGCGCCATACCTGCGGGAATCTGAAGTCTGTGTTGGTAAGGGCCAACTCATAGGTGGCCGCCGGCGCACCGGTCACGTTGGAGGGCTTGTACCTGTCCGGGTCGGGGCTGAAGGGCCGGGCCGTGGTGTTGCGCACATCTTCGAAGCCGGTCAGCACGCCGGTGTTGCCGATCTGGTTCGAGATCCACACAAACGGCGGTTTGCCGGTGAAGACGCCGCTGCCGCCTCGCACCTGCGTGCCCCGCCCGCGGCTGACGTCCCAGTTGAAGCCGAGTCGCGGCGAAATCAGGGGGCTGGCTTCGGGCAGGGTCTTGGTCGAGTACTGGACCGTCGCGCCCGTCTCATCGCGGAATGACAAGGCATCGGCGTTGGGGTTGGCGTAGCCGGTGTCGCCGAACGACGCCACGTCCACCCGGATACCCGCAATCACCTTCAAGCTGTCGGCCACCGTCCACTCGTCCTGCGCGTAGGCGCCCGAGTAGTTCACACGCAGCGGTTGAATCGGCTTGTCCTGGCCGGGAATGTTGTTGTAGCGCACCTGGAAGATCGCCAACGTTATGGGCGACACGGTGCGGTTCGGGTTAGCAAGTGCGTCGCGCGCGTCAGTATAAAAATCCTGCAGCGAGTTGTAGACATAGACGCTCTGTTTGCCCGGGAAGAAGACGTTCTCCGAGTAGTACTTCTCGTAGCTGATGCCGAACGTCAGCGAGTGCTTCTCGCCGAATCGCGTGAAGCTGTCCTGTAACTGGAAAGTGTTGTAGCGAAGTTCGTTGTTGGGCGTGAACGGCTCCGAGCCGAACGACGTGTAGACGGTGTTGGCTTGCAGGATGTCGACTAACGGGAACAGCTTGCCGACGTCGCCGCGGCTCTCGTCCGACTTGCTGTAGCCGACAATCAACGAGTTCGACATTTTGGTACCAAGGATGGTGTTGAGCTCGCCGATGCCCGACTTGTTGTTCTCGAGGATGGTGTAGTTCGAGGCGGCGTAGTTCAGGCCGAACGTCGACGTCCGGCGGTTGCCGAATCCAAGCGAAGATGAGTTCGACAGCAGCACGTCGGTGTCGGAGTCCAGCTGGTTGTAGCGGAAGGTCAGCTTGTTGCGGTTGTTCAGGTTGAAGTCGAACTTGACGAGGCCGCGACGTCCGGGCGTCGCGAACTCATAGTCCTCGAAGGGGCCTGGGTCGTACTGGAAGCTGCTGTTCAGGAACGACGCCAGGGAGGTGAGGTCTGACTGCAGGACGCGGGTCACGCTCCCACCAACGGTATCTCCCCCGGCATTGGCGCGGAAGGTCGTGCCCGGCTGCACGAACTTCTCGCCCTCGGCGCTGCCAAAAAAGAACAGACGGTTCGCGAGTATGGGCCCCGATACCCACGCGCCGCCATTCTTGAAGTTGAACGTGCCCCGGTTGACGGTGGCCGTCTTGGCTTCACTACCGACCAGGTCACTGTTGCGAAACTGATAGAAGCCCGACGCCGCGAGCCGGTTGGTGCCGCTGCGCGTGACGGAGTTGACGCCAGCGCCGACGAAGTTACCCTGTCGCACGTCGTAGGGCGCCACGCTGACCTGGACCTGCTCGATCGCTTCCATCGAGATCGGTGCGACGTTGGTGCGCTCACCAGGTGCCGAACCCAAGCCAAACGAGTTGTTGAAGTAGGAACCGTCAACCGTGATGTTGTTCAGGCGGTTGTCCTGGCCACCGACGGAATATCCGCGCGCTTCAGGGGCAAGGCGGATGATGCTGTCGATACGGTTGTTGAGATTCGGCAGTGCCGCAATCGTTTCGCGAGTGACCGTCGTGGCGGAACCAGTCCGCTCCGAGTTGAACACCGTATCCGATTGCGCCGTTACCGTCACGGTTTCGGAAATGGCGATGTTGCTCATCTCGAAGCTGATGTCCGTGGCGCCGCCCAGGTTGACCGTAATGTTGTCCTGCGTTTCGGGCCGGAACGCGGCCCCGCCGGTGCCCGAGGGAGCCACCGTGACCGAGTACGGTCCGCCGACCCTCATCCCTGGGATCGAAAAGCGTCCATCCCCGCGGGTGGTGGTTTCGTAGCTGCTGCCGGAGGGTAGATGAATGGCGATTACACTCGCGTCGACCACCGCCTGCTGCTGAGCGTCAACGACTTTGCCAGTCAACTGACCAGTGGTGACGCCCTGGGCGCTCACGAGCGCAGGCAGCGCGAAAACGGCGAACAAGAAACACCAAACGCGCTTCGTCAAACAATTCTTCATGCATGGACTCCCTGGACAGAGAGGAAAATTATCTCACTCGGGGATGACAGGCGGGTAAAAGAAAAACGGGCCGGCGCGCGGAGGCGGCACCGGCCCGTTTGAGTGGTTGGGCGATCGCCCAAGGTAGAGGTTCTAGCTCTGCTTCGCCTTACGCATGGCGTTGGCCTTTTCGCTGAGCGCCGTGCCTTCGCGAATCAACTCCTGCTGCTTCCTGGGATCCGTTTCGATCAACGCCTGCGTCCGCAGCAACAGACCTTTATAGGTCATCGCCTCGACGTAGTCGGCCTTGAGTTCGAGGGCCTTGTTCACCGAGGCGAGGCCGTCCATGATGATGTCCATTTTCTCCTTGTTGGAGAGACGGAAATCGCGCGACGCCTTGTCCCAGCTGTAGGTCGCCAGCCGGTAGTGCGCCTCGGGATTTTGCGGCTCGAGCTCGATGTTCTTCTTAATGTTCTCGACGAGCTTGTTGTAGTCGCCCTGGCGATTGTAATACCCGGCAAGCGTCAGGTAAACCGCCGGGTCGTTCGGTTTGGCGTCACGGCCCTTGAGGTAGGTTTCCTCGGCCAGCTGATACTCGCCCGAGTCCTCGTAAATCTTCGCGAGCTGGAAATAGTTGGTGGGCTCGTTCGGCGCGAGCTGAATCATGCGCTGCACGACGGGCTCGGCCAGGGTCGGGTCGGCGAGCTTATCGGGGCCGTAGGCGGCGATCAGGAACTCCAAGGCCAGCGAGCGCTTGGGCACCGTCTCTTCCGTCAGCTTGTCAGCCGCGATCTGGTAATTCGCGACGGCTTTCGTGAGCAGTTCGTCGTTGGCCGCCTCGCCCTTGCGCGCCGGCCTGTACATGTTGTCGTAGGAGTTCGCCAGATAGAAGTAGATGGCCCCATTCTCGGGATTCAGCCGGGACGCATCCTCATACTTCTCGGCTGCGACCCGCCAATCGCTGGCCCCATACGCCTTGTTGCCGTCCTTGAACGCCTTCATGGCGCGGACCTCGTTCAGATATCCGCAACCGGCCAGCGTGACGCTCAGCCCGATAAACAGCGCCAAATACGCTGCCGAAGACCGCTTCTTCATCAAAATCCCCCTGTATAAAACACGTTCAAGAGCCGCCCGCCTTCGCCACAAAACGGCTGCGGCGGGACCAGCAAGTTGCAGAGTATAGCTGTGTTTTCTCGAGCCTCGCAACCTAAGGAACAGCCCGATACCCCGCCCTTAAGTTTAGACACCAATCACAGGTTTTCGGGCGTTAATCCGGTAAACAATTAAAGACAGACGAAGATGATCCGTTTCGAGGATTTGCTCGACAAAGTCCGTGGTTACAGCCCGGACGCCGATCTTGAACTGCTCCGCAAGGCCTACGTGTTCTCGGCCCTGGAGCACAAGGGCCAGATCCGCCACTCCGGCGAGCCGTATCTCGTTCATCCGCTCGAAGTTGCCGACATTCTCGCGGACATGAAACTCGACGCGGTGTGCATCGCCGCCGGGCTGTTGCACGACGTCGTCGAAGACACGCTGACGACGCCCGACAAGATCCGACAGCTCTTCGGCGAAGACGTCGCGCACATCGTCGAAGGCGTCACGAAGATCGGCGCGATCCCGTTTTCGTCGACCGAGGAACGTCAGGCCGAGAACTTTCGCAAGATGCTGCTGGCGATGGTCGACGACATTCGCGTGATTCTCGTCAAGCTGGCCGACCGCCTCCACAACATGCGGACGCTGCAGCACATGGCCGACGACAAGCGCGTGCGCATCGCGCAGGAGACGCTCGACATCTACGCGCCGATCGCCAACCGGCTCGGCATGAGCCGCATCAAGAACGAGCTCGAGGAGCTGTCGTTCCGTTATCTCGAGCCCGCCGCATTCGAGACGCTCAACACCCGCGTCGAGGCGAAGCGCCTGCCGACGCAGGGGATGATCGAGCAGCTCACCGCCGACATCACCGCGAAGTTGAACGACGCGCAGGTGCCGGTGATCAGCATCGACGGCCGCGTCAAGCGCCTCTACAGCATCTGGCTGAAGCTCAAGGCCCAGAAGATCGATCTCGAGCAGGTCTATGACTTCGTCGCGCTGCGCATCGTCACGCCGTCGGTGAAGGATTGTTACGCCGCGCTCGGCATCATCCACCAGACATGGTCGCCGGTGCCAGGGCGCATCAAGGACTTCATCGCGATGCCGCGGCCCAACGGCTACCAGTCACTGCACACCTCGGTGATCAGCGATCGCGGCTTCCCGTTCGAGGTGCAGATCCGCACCGAGGAAATGCACCGGCTGGCCGAGGAAGGCATCGCCGCGCACTGGAAATACAAGGAGGGCCGGGTCGGCGCGCAGCGCGACGAACAGTACTTCCAGTGGCTTCGACAGCTGCTCGAATGGCAGCAGGAAGTGCGCGATCCGCAGGAGTTCCTCTCCAACCTCAAGATCGACCTCTACCCGGAGGAGGTCTACACCTTTACCCCGCGCGGCACGGTGAAAGTGCTGCCGAAGGGCGCGACGGCAATCGATTTCGCCTACGCGATTCACACCGACGTCGGCCACCAGTGCGTCGGCGCGCGCGTCAACGGGCGGATGGTGCCGCTGCGCACGCGCCTCAAGAACGGCGACATCGTCGAAATCATCCGCAACGCCGCGCACAAGCCCAGCCGCGACTGGCTGAACTTCGCGGTCACCTCGCGCGCCCGCAACAAGATCAAACACCTGATCCAGGTCGAGGAGAAAGAGCGCGCCGTCGAACTGGGCAAGCGCGTGTTCGAGAAGGAAGCGCGCCGCTTCGGCCTGAACGGCACGAAGCTGCTGGAGGGCGACATCGCCAAGGTGCTCGCCGAGTTCGCGGCCGCCAGGCCGGAAGACCTGCTGGCCCAGATCGGCTACGGCAAGGTGTCGCCGCGGCTGCTGCTCGACAAGATCGTCCCGCAGGATCAGTTGAAGGAGCGGGCGCCGGAGCACCCGGTGGTGTTGGCGGTGAAGCGAGCGCTGGGGCAGGGCTCCGAGCCTGATCGCATCAAGGTGCGCGGCGCCGACGATGTGATGGTGTTCAGGGCGAAGTGCTGCAACCCGATTCGCGGGGAAAAAATCGTCGGCTACATCACGCGCGGCAAGGGCGTCTCGGTGCACTCAGAAAAGTGCCCGAACGTGATCAACCTGATGTACGACCCCGAACGGCGTATCGACGTCGAGTGGGACAAGGGCAGCGACATCGCCCCGTACACGGTGCGCCTCGCGATCGAAGTGGAAGATCGCAAAGGCATGCTGGCCGAGCTGAGCAAGCGGATCTCCGACATCAACACCAACATCACCAACGTCGAAGCCCGCACCGGCGATCAGCGCGGGCGAATCGACGTGACGGTGGAAATCAAGGACGTGAAACACTTGGAGCAGGTGATCAAGTCCGTGCGTGGCGTTGCGGGCGTCTTGAAGGTAGAACGAAAAGCCGAAGTGAAGAGCTAGGCCGCAGAAGGCACAGAACGCGCGGACGCGTTGCTAGAGGACGGCGATGACGTCGATTTCCACACGCACGTCTTTCGGCAGCTTCACAACCTGGACGGTCGATCGCGTCGGGTACGGCGCGCTGAAGTAGCTCGCGTAGATCTCGTTCATCGTGGCGAACTCACCCAGATCAACCATGAATACCGTGGTGCGGACCACCTGGTTGAAGTCCGCGCCCGAGGCCGCGAGCAGCGCCTTGATGTTTTCCATGACGCGCGTCGTCTGTTCGGTGATGCCGCCATCGACAAGCTGGCCCGACAGCGGATCGAGTGGAATCGATCCGGAGAGGAACAGAAGGTTGCCGGCTTTTAACGCTGGAGAGTAGGGCCCGATCGCCTTGGCGGCGCCTGCGGCGGTGACTAACTCTTTCATATTATTTCTGGGCGAAGTCCGCCGCCCTTACGCTGCCTTGGTGGCTCTGTTCGCGCCCGCCTTGGTAACTTTGCCCGAGCGAATGCAGCGCGTGCAGACCTTCATGCGCTTGTTGGCGCCGTTCACGACGCCCTTGACCATTTGCAGGTTTGGCTCGAAGCGGCGGGGACGAACGTTATGGGCGTGGGACACGCGGCGGCCAACCACCGGACCCTTGTCGCAAATTTCACATCTCATTGCCATTACAGGAACTCCTCAGTACTGGGAAACAGGGAATTCTATCACGGCAGCACAATCACCGCTTTCTGGCGCTTTGGCCGGTTTCGGACGGCGGGTCACGAGCGCTAGTGGGTGTTTTTTGACACGACGGCCACGCCATCCGCGGCACTTTCGCCGATCGACGCTTCACTCAGGCGTAACGCAGCCATTTCAGCCCGCCTTCCGCTAGTCCACGTCAAGATATTGCCCGGCCAGCGTGTAAACGTTGCCACACTATACGCGCTGTGCTAAGGTTTGCCGGCTTAGAGCTGTCCCCATTGATGGACACGGTAACAAAGAACCCAATCGGACATGCCGGCGTCTAATAGGCGAGTGAACGGTGTTCGGACCGCAGGGTAGAGCAGAGTGGGGTCGTAGTTAACTCTTAGCGAACAAATGCGATAGACGTGAAGACAGGGGCCTCCAGGGACGTAAAAAGTAGCCACCGCGGCTACCCCCTAACCTCGGTTTATATCCCCAGTCCTTCATCTCAAGCTCTCATCACCGTCGTCCGGAGTGCTGGTTCGGTGAAATTTCATAGGCATCGGTCTTGCTTTAAGAGATGGCAAGCAGGGCGAGCAAATCATAGCTTCCTCATAACGGTGGGGAAGGCAGAAGGAGCGGCTGAAGTCATGGCGGCCAAGAAGAAGACAGTGGTAGTAGCCGAGGCGCCGATTGGCGAACGGTACGACGAATTGAAGCGGATGCTCATCGAGCGCCAGCGCGAGATCATGGCCGAAGTCAAAGGCAAGATTCGCGAAGTGCGCGCCGATGGCGCCGACAAGGACCACGAGGTCCTCGATCCAGGTGAGACGTCGGAAGTCGATATTCAAGAAGATATCGAGTTCGCGCTGATCCAGATGAAAGCGGAAACGCTGAACAAAATCAACGAAGCGCTCGCGCGCCTCGACGAGGGCTCCTACGGGAACTGCTTCGAGTGCGGCGATGAAATCGCGCAGCCCCGGCTGCGCGCGTTGCCCTTCGCGGTGCGATGCAAGGACTGCGAAGAGGCCCGCGAGATGGCGCAACAGCGTGACCGCATCCAGGCGCGTCGCGGGTCAGCCACTCTCGGCTTCGATATGCGGGGCTAACACCCCGGCGTCCTAGAATCACAGGCTCCGCCGGAAACGGCGGGGCTTGTGGTATCTCCCGCCTTCCGGCTCACTCTAATTACGGCAATTAGTGCAGGCGGCCCTAGGAGGGCCGACTACGTGAGCAATCCAACCGAACAGTTCGATCCCGGCGGATCCGAGGCTTCATCGTTCCGCGTGCCACCGGAAATGCCGGTGCTGCCGCTGCGTGACACGGTGTTGTTCCCGCAGGCGTTCATGCCTCTGGCCGTGGCGCGCGAGAGCTCGGTCAAGCTGATTGATGAAGCGGTCGCGAGCGGGCAGACCATCGCCGTGTTCGCGCAGCGTGAAGCCGGTGAAGACGAGCCGACGCAAGCCGACCTGCATCAGATCGGCACCGCCAGCCAGATTCACAAGATGTTCAAGCTGCCCGACGGCAGCCTCCGGATCATCGTCCAGGGTCTCGCGCGCGTGCGTCTCGACGAGGTCACCTCGACGCGTCCGTACCTGCGCGGCCGGGTCACGGAAGCGGCCGAAGTCCTGCGGGACGAAGATCGACTCGAGATCGACGCGCTGCAGCGCAACATCAAGGCGAACTTCCAGCAGATCGTGTCGTTGTCGCCGTTGATGTCCGACGACCTGCAGGCGCTCGCCTCGAACATCACTGATCCGGGCCGGCTCGCCGACTTCATCGCCTCGGGCCTTGGCACCATCGGCACCGACACCAAGCAGGAAGTGCTGCAGACGCTCGACGTGCGCGCCCGCCTCGATCTCCTCAACCGGCTGTTGATCAAGGAGCTCGAAGTGCTCGAGCTTGGATCGAAGATCCAGAGCCAGGTGCAGTCCGAAGTCGGCAAGAACCAGCGCGATTACTTCCTTCGCGAGCAGCTCAAAGCCATCCAGAAGGAGCTCGGCGAAGGCGACGACCAGACGCGCGAGATCGAAGAGCTGCGCACCAAGCTCGAGGCCGCCGGCCTGCCGGAAACCGTGAAGAAGGAAGCGCTCCGCGAGCTCGATCGGCTTTCGAAGATGCCGCCGGCCGCGGCTGAATACACCGTGGCGCGTACTTATCTCGACTGGATCGTCGCGCTGCCGTGGTCGAAGAAGACCGACGAGATCATCGACCTCAAGAAGACCAAGAGCATCATGGACGATGAGCACTCGGGGCTCATCAAGGCGAAGGACCGCATTCTCGAGTACCTCGCGGTGCGCAAGCTGAACCCGGCGATGAAGGGGCCGATACTATGCTTCGTCGGCCCTCCGGGCGTCGGCAAGACGTCGCTGGCGCGCTCGATCGCGCAGTCGCTCGGCCGCAAGTTCGTGCGCATCTCGCTCGGCGGCGTGCGTGACGAAGCGGAAATCCGCGGTCACCGCCGCACCTACATTGGCGCGTTGCCGGGGCAGATCATCCAGGGCCTGCGGCGTGCCGAGTCGAAGAACCCGGTATTCATCCTCGACGAGATCGACAAGCTCGGCTCGGACTTCCGCGGCGATCCGTCATCGGCGCTGCTCGAAGTGCTCGATCCGGAACAGAACCACACGTTCCGCGATCACTATCTCGACGTGCCGTTCGACTTGAGCGAGGTGCTGTTCATCACCACCGCGAACGTGCTCGACACGATTCCCGCTCCGCTCCGCGACCGCATGGAAGTGCTCGAGCTTCCCGGCTACACGGAAGAAGAAAAGCTGGCGATCGCGCGCGATCACCTCGTCGCCAAGCAGGTCCTGAATCACGGGCTCAACAAGGCGCAGGTGACCTTCACCGACGCCGGCCTGCGTGCGGTGATTCGCGGCTACACGCGTGAAGCGGGCGTGCGTAATCTCGAGCGTGAGATCGGCGCCATCTGCCGCAAGATCGCCCGGCGGCGCGCCGAAGGCGACGAGGTCAAGGTCAAGGTCACGCCGGAGTTCGTCCACGAGGTGCTCGGCGCTCCTCGCTACATGGAAGAAGAGGTCAAGGACCGCACGCGCAACCCCGGTGTCGCCACCGGTATGGCGTGGACGCCGGTCGGCGGTGAAGTGCTGTTCGTCGAAGCGACGCGCATGGCCGGTAACGGCTCGCTGACCCTCACGGGTCAGCTTGGTGACGTGATGAAGGAGTCCGCCCGCGCGGCGTTGTCATGGGTCCGGGCACACGCCAACGAATGGCAGATCGATCCCGACTTCTTCAAGAACTCCGAGCTGCACGTGCACGTGCCGTCGGGCGCGATTCCGAAAGACGGACCGTCGGCCGGCGTGACCATGGTCACGGCCATGGTCTCGGAGTTGACGCGTCGGGCGGTGCGTGCCGACGTGTCGATGACCGGCGAGATCACCTTGCAGGGCAAGGTGCTGCCGGTCGGCGGCATCAAGGAAAAGGTGCTGGCCGCCAAGCGTGCCGGGGTCAAGGAAGTGATTCTGCCGCGGCAGAACGAAAAGGACGTGAAGGAAGACCTCGGCGAAGAGCTGCGCAAGGGCCTCACGATCCACCTGGTGAGCACGATCGACGAGGTGCTATTGCTGGCGCTGAACGTGTACCAGAACGACCGCCCGAAGAAGGCGGTCGACAAGCCGGCGCCGGCGGCGAAGAAGACCAAGCCGGCGGCGCGCCCTCCGCATCGCGCGCGCTAGCTCAGAGCAACGTCAGTCCGGCGAGCGTCTTCAAGTCGACGATCTCGCCGGACGCGACCAGCGCCCGCGCCTCGTCAAGCGTGAACGTGCGTGGCTCGATTTCTTCATCGGCATCTTTTTTCGCGGTCGAGTCCGCCGCGGGCGGGCGAAGGTGTTCGCATCGGTAAAAGATCATCTCTTCGTCGCAGAAGCCCGGAGTCGGGTAGTAGCCGCGCAGGCGCGTGACAGTGGCCGGCGCGAGGCCAATCTCTTCTTCGCACTCGCGCGCGGCCGCCGTGTCGGGATCTTCACCAGGTTTCAGGCTGCCGGCGGGCAGCTCCCAGATCCACCGATCGATGGTGTAGCGATACTGGCGAATCAGGACGATCTTGCCGGGCTCTGGAATCGGCAGCAGCACCACCGACCCCGGATGCCGCACGATCTCCATGTCGATGGTGTGCCCCGTCGGGAGCTTGACGACATCGATCTCGATCTGGAAGATGCGACCTTTGTAGACGGTGGTGCGAGCGAGCAGTTCCGCGGCCATGCTTAGACCCTATTCCAAATCAGTCCGTCGAGTGTAGACTCAGCCCATGCTGACACGACGGCAAGTACTCGGGCTGGTGGCGACCTCTGTGGCATGGGCGGCGACACGCAGCACGGTCGCAGCCCAGCAGGTCAAGACCACCACTGTCACGCTGACAATCGAGGGCATGACTTGAGAGGGCTGCATTGCGCCAGTGCGGTCCGCACTGCTCTCGGTGAAAGGTGTGACCCGCGCCCAGGTCAGGCTCGAGACACACGAAGCACTCGTCACCTACGACCAGTCACGCGCCAAGGTTGAAGATTTGATTAAAGCCGTGGCCGAAGCGGAAGGCCCCGCCGGTCCGCGCCAGTACGCGGCTAAGGTGAAACGCGAGAAACCGGCAGCCAGTTGAGGATGATCCGCAGTTGCGAAGCCGACGCGCCCGGCGCGTCGCGCGTGATCATGAGGAAGCGGTCGTCACCCATCGTATCGTAACCGGCCGCGTCAAACGTACCGGGCTCGGCGTCGTCGTCGTGTACTACGCGACTGGCCTGGGCCACTCCTCCGCGGATGGGCGCTGCCAGCAATTTTCCGTACGAGCGATAGTAGAGGGCGCTACCGTCGCGCCGCCACACCGGCTCCGTGCCACCCTCGGTCGATACCCGGTTCATGGTCGGTCCGAACGTTGACCGGACGTAAACTTCGGCTTGCCCCGACTCATTCGAGACGTATGCGATCCATCGGCCGTCGGGTGAGAAGCGCGGCGCGCTTTGATCCGCTTCGGTATTGGCGAACGCGGTCCGGTCGCCGTTTCGCTTCAGCAGCCAGATGTCGCGCCCGGTGGACGGGTGCTGTTCCATGAAGGCCAGCGTCGTAGCGTCCGGAGACCACGAGCCTGGTACCTGCAGCGCCTCGCTCGTGGTCAGGCGCTCAGCGGGTCCGTTGGCGCTGGCCGGAGCCGCAAACAGGTTCAGGGCGCCGTGGCGGTTCGAACTAAAAATCACGCGCTCGCCGTCGGGCGACCAGATCGGCGCGCGGTTCGCAGCTTCGTAGGTCAGCTGCGTCAAGGTGCCGGCGGACAAATCGTACGACCAGATGTGTTCCGCATTGTCAGCCACGCCCAGCAGGACGCGGCGCCCATCAGGCGACACTCGCGGCGTGACGTATGCGTGTGGGGGAGCGGCGAGCGGCGTGCGCGAAGCGCCATCGACCACGACCAAACGGCGACCCGACCACGACACGCGCGGGTGATACACGGACGCCCCGTCGCGCGACACGGCGAACTGTGCGGCGCCGTCGGCCGATATGATGACGTCGTCGAGCGCGCGTGCCGGCGTGCCGTGCAGCCTGAGGTTGCGCGGTGCGAACGGCACGGCCCAGATCGCGCCGTCATGCGCATACGCGAGATGGCCCGATGACAGATAGCGCGGATTGGTTCCGCCTTTCAGGACCGCGGTGCGGGCGCCGCTCGCCAGCGACTGCGCCACGATTTCCGCTTCGCCCCAGTCTCCCACCGTGCCGACGGTGAACAGGACCGTGTCGCCATCGGGCAGCAGCTCGGGCCACCGATGACTGAACTCGCCGCGCGACAAGTCGAGCTCGGTGACGCGCGACGGCGTGCCGCCGTCCGCTGAGACTTGCTGCAGCGCCCCGCCGGTGGCAGCGGCGAACACGATTGTCCCCGAGGCGCTCCAACTGCCGCCCAGCCCATCCGCCGCATCACAGATGGCGATTGCGGTGCCGCCGCCGATCGGAATCTTCTTGAGCTTACCGTCAGCGAAAAACCCCACCCAGTCGCCGTCGGGCGAGAAGAAGGGGCTCACCGCCCCGAAGGTGCCTTGAAGCGCCCGCGTGGCGCCGGTGTCGAGCGCGCGCACCCGCAACTGTGAAGTGTTACCGCTGCCGGCGACATACACAATCGCCCGCCCGGCCGGTGCCATTGCCAGGCCCAGTAGTTCCGTCTGTGCGAGCCGCTCGTCCTCAGGTAAGGCGATCGAGAATCGCACTTCGCTGAGGCGTGCAGACGCGGGTTCGACGCGCCACGTCGCACCGGCCAGTGCGCCGACGAGCGCGCCCGCGACCAGCCAGGCCGCGGCCCGAATCCACGCGCGGCCTGGCTGCGGCGCGGCGGGCGCGTTGGGTGGCGCCCCCACAGCACCCGTTGCATTTGACGACGCGGCGTCTTCAAGTGCCAGTTTGACGTCACCGATGTCCCGAAAGCGCTGGCGCTGATCCTTCTCGAGGCAGCGGCGCAGCAATCGTCGCAACTCAGCCGGGGTGTCCGGTGGAAGCTGGGACCAGTCCGGGTCCTTCCCCAGAATGGCCGCGATAACGTCCGAGCGGGTCCCGCCATCAAAGGCGAGACGGCCGGTCAACATCTCGAACAGCACGCATCCGAAAGCCCACACATCTGTGCGTCGATCGACGGGTGCGCCTCGCGCCTGCTCAGGACTCATGTAGGGAGCAGTACCGAGCACCAGACCCTGTTCCGTGACCAGCGTCGATGCCGTCCCCGTGTCGCCTTCGGTTGCCGCCGTCTTGGCGAGGCCGAAGTCGAGTACCTTGACGACGCCGTCGGTGGTGATTTTGATGTTGGCCGGCTTGAGGTCGCGGTGCGTGACGCCGCGTTCGTGCGCGGCTTCGAGAGCGGCGGCGATCTGCGCCCCGAGACGAAGCGTCTCCACCAACGTCAAACGTTGTCGGCCCAGCCTCGCCGCGAGCGTTTCGCCACTCACCAGTTCCATGACGAGGCCGCAGTTGTCGCCGAACTCGGCGAGCTCATGCAGCGTGGCGACGTTGGCGTGGTTCAGGGACGCCAGCACGCGCGCCTCGCGGCGGAGGCGAGTCATGCTTTCCGGGTGGTGACAGAAATCCGGATGCACGAGCTTGAGGGCCACATCACGGTCCAGGACCGTGTCGTGCGCCCGGTAGACCTCGCCCATCCCGCCGGCGCCGATTCCTTCGAGCACTTCGTAGCTGCCGAGCCGAGTTCCAGGCGCCAGCTTCATAACCGCTTCGAATTATAGATGGGCGATCGTATATCCTAAGCAACCAACGACATGTTACGCGCCGGCCTCGGATTGCTCGTCCTCAGCGCCTGCCTCGCCGATGCGTCCGCGGACGCGATGCGTCGGGTGGATTTGAGAGTCGGCGATCAGGCTCCGCCGTTCGCCCTGGTTGGCTCGGATGGACGGACCTATCGGCTCGCCGATTTTCGCGGCAAGCAGGTCGTTGTGCTGGCTTGGTTTGCGAAGGCCTTTACCAGCGGTTGAACGGCTGAGTGCAAGTCACTCCGTGAGAGTGGCGAGGAGATCCGGCGCTTCAACGTCGCGCATTTCTCGGTCAGCGTTGACACGCCCGAGATCAACAAGTCCTTCGCGCAGTCGCTCGGCCTCGATTACCCATTGCTCAGCGACCCGACCAAGGCGGTGGCGACCGCCTACGGCGTCGTCGATGAAGATCAGCCGTTCGCCTCGCGCTGGACGTTCTTCATCGGCCTCGACGGCCGGATTATGCACATCGACAAACAGGTAAATCCTGCGACGCACGGCAAGGTGATCGCGGCCAAGCTGTCGGAGCTCGGTGTGCCGCGTCGCCGAGTGCGCTAAGCGGCCCGGGCAGGCGCCACCTTTACTACTCGAGTTTGTAGACGAACGAAACCAGCACCGCGATGTCGTTCTTTTTCACCGTGGACAGCGGCGGCTTCGCCTTGTAGGTGTCGAGGAACTCCACTTTCATTTGCGTCGCGGCAGTGATGCTCGCAGCCACGCCGATCCCGAACTGGTAGAGCGCATCGCCGAAGTCATCCATTTTCCAGAGCGCGGCGGCTTTTTCCTTGAGCTCGGTGGTTGCCGTCAGCTTGCGCGCGAATTGCTGACCCGCGGTTACGGCGCCATCGGTCTGCAGTTCGAGCCCGGGGTTCTGTTCCCACACCACGCCGACCGCCGCATCCACACCCAGCTCGGTTCGGTCGTCCTTCACCAGCATCCGGGTGAGGCCAATCGTGGGCGACACCAGGTAATCGATCGCCTTGAAGGAATCCCGCAGGTACTGCGTCTGCCCAAACAGGGACGTGCGCGTGCTGAGTTTTCGTTCGACGCGGCCGTCGAGCGCGAGTCGATCGTTGGTCAGCACGTCCTGCGACTTGCCGTAGACCAGCAGGCCGTTGCTCTTGAGGACGATGACGCCCCCGGTGTCACGCTTGAGCTCGTAGGCTGCATTCACGGTCGAGGTGTCGCTGTTGCCGGACGTCAGCGCGAGCCCGGCGCTGGCGGATGCTACCCACCCGGGTGGCGGCGGCGGCGTTGCCGGTTGTGCGTGCGCCCCCTCGGGAATTGTCACGAGGTAAAGCATGGTCAGGAACGCCGGGAAGGTGAGCGTTTTCATGGAATACGCCTATGCAACGGGTGATCCAGCTTGCCGCCGCGTGGCATACTTCCGCCCACAGGAGCGTTCATGAAGCGTCGTGAGTTCATCGTCTCTTCGGTCGCGGGGTCGGTCGGCGCCACATTGGCGACCGGGCCGCTGGTGGCTTCAGCCTCTAAGGGCACCGTGCAGCCACGATCATCAACGACCCGTAAAATCCTGATCGCCGGTGGGAACTACAACACCCCGTTCCTGCGTTACATGGCGCAGTTGACCGGCAAGGCGCGGCCAAAACTGCTTTATCTGCCGACAGCTTCGGCGGATTCGCAAAGCGGCAGCCTGACCTTTTATCGCAACTGCGCGCCGCTCAATGTTGAACCGTCGCACCAGATCAGTTTCATCGCCAGCACGCAGCAGCCGCGCAGCTGGGAAGACGTGTTTCTGTCCGTCGACGGCATCGTGTGCTCGGGCGGCAACACGCTCAACCAGCAGGCGATTTGGAAGGCGCAAGGGATCGACGTGATTCTTCGACAGGCGTGGGATCGAGGAATCGTGCTCGGTGGCGCCAGTGCGGGATCGCTGTGCTGGTTCGAGGAAGGCACCACCGATTCACGCCCGAAAGAACTGTCGAAGGTCGATTGCCTTGGCTTCCTGAAGGGCAGCCATTCCCCACATTACGACGCCGAGCCGGGCCGGCGGCCGCTCTATCAGCAAATGATTGCCTCTGGTCAGATGCAGCCCGGGTACGCGTGCGACAACGATGCCGGCATCTATTTCGAAGACAACACCGTCAAGCGCGTGGTGTCGACTCGTCCTGCGGCGAAGGTCTACTACGTGAGTGTTGAAGGCGGGAAGATCGCGGAGAAAGTCATGGAACCCGAGCGCATCGAATAGGGCTCAGCAGCGTACAAGAAGTCCGATGTCAGTCGTCGTCCGGTTCGACTTTACCTCTCGCGAACACCTTGTCGAACTGGTCGGGCGGGACGAGCTCGGCGACGACCACCTCCAGATCCTCGGGCAGCGGCGCGGTAAATTCCATGCGCTCGAGCGTGCGCGGATGCGTGAAGGCGAGGCGTTCCGCGTGCAGGAACGGCCGTGTCAGCTTGGTCACGGCGCGCAGCGGGTGCGGCACGCGGCGGTGGACGCCGCCGTAAAGGGCATCGCCGACGATTGGGTGGCCGATTGCGCTCAAGTGCACGCGAATCTGGTGCGTGCGTCCGGTTGCAATCGCGACGCGCAATAGCGTCACGCCCTTCAAATCGCGCGACCACGTCACCCGCGTCACGGCGTGACGCGCGCGGCCGGCGCGCGTCGACATCTTCACGCGATTTTTCGGATCGCGCCCGATTGCGGCGTTGATGCGCTTACGCTGCTGCACCAGCCCCCAGGCCAGCGCGACGTATTCCTTCTCCACTTCGCGATCGTGAAACTGCCGCGCCAGCTCCTTGTGGGTATCGTCGTTCTTGGCGATCACCATGACTCCGGAGGTGCCCTTGTCGAGCCGGTGCACGATGCCGGGCCGGACTTCGCCGCCAATCCCGCTGAGATCCTTGATGTGGTGGAGTAGCGCGTTGACCAGAGTGCCGGTCGGGTTGCCAGCGGCCGGGTGCACGACCATTCCCGCCGGCTTGTTGACGACCACGAGATCGGCGTCGTTGAACAGGATCTCGAGCGGCAGATCTTCCGGAAGGGCAGACGACGGCTCCGCATCGGGCACTTCGACGCCGATCATGTCGCCTTCGCGAATGTCGGAGTTCGGCTTGACCTTTTTATAGCGCGAGTGGCTGACTCGGCCATCTTCGATCAGCCGCTGGATCTGTGAGCGCGAAAAGTCCGGGACCTGCGCGGTCAGGTAGCGGTCGAGGCGCTCGCCGACGTGTTCCGACTCCGCGGTGAATTCAAGTCGATTCACGCGAAACGCGGCTTGCGCGGCCCTCGCGCGGCTTCCGGCTCCACCGGACGCGCCGGCCGGCTCAAGTACCACAACATGAAGATGCTGAGCGGCACGAGCATCACGGAGATGAACTGCGACGTCGACAGCAGGTTGAGCACCAACCCGCGATCGTCCCCGCGGAAGAATTCGATGATGAATCGCAGGACCGCGTAGAGAAACGCAAAGCTCCAGAAGGTGCGGCCGGGAAAATGTCCCGGGCGCTTTTCAAGCAGCAGTAAGGCAACCAGGATCACGAGGCCGGCGCCGGCCTCGTATAGCTGCGTCGGATGCAGCGCAACATTGAGTGGCGTGCCGACATTAAAGTTCGCCGCCGGATCCGTGAACGTCACCGCCCACGGCACGCTGGTCGGCTTGCCGTAGCAGCAGCCGGCCATCAGGCACCCGAGCCGGCCCACCATGTAGCCAAGCGCGATGCCGGGCGCGAATAAATCGCCGGACGACCACAGCGGCAGGCGATGCTTGCGCAGCTGCCAGATGCAGACGACGATTGCGGCGATCAGGCCGCCGTAGAACACGCCGCCGGATCGCAACAGCGTCGTGAAGTCCTGCCAGCTGGTGGTGAAGTGATTGAAGTCGACGACAAACAGCAGCGCTTTCGCGCCGACGAGGGCGGCGATGATCACCCAGATCAGCAGGTCCATGATCCGGTTGGCGTCGATGCCGGCAGCACGCGCGCGCCGTACCGCCATCCATAGCCCCAGCAGATACGCGGAGGCGAGCAGCACGCCATACGAGTAGATCGTGACCGGGCCAGCGTTAAACAGGATTGGGTGCATTGATTGAGGCCTGTCCGGCGGAACGTTTACCGAAACCGAGGATATCGAGAATCATGAAGATTACGCCCACCGTGATTGCCGCGTCCGCCACGTTGAACGCCCAGAAGTGCCAGTCGCCCCAGTAGGCGTCGACGAAATCCAGCACGTACCCGCTGGTGGCGCGATCGATCAGGTTGCCAACCGCGCCGCCTAGCACGCCGGCGATGCCGAGGCGGGCCAGCCGATCGCTGAGCGGCACAGTGGCAGCGTACCACGCGACGCCGCCGAGCGCGATCGTCGCCACCAGCGACAGGACCAGCGGCTTCATCTGAAACTCCGCCGCGTTCAGCATCCCGAACGCCGCGCCCGTGTTGTGGACGCGGGTCAGATCGAGAAAGCCGGGAATTACCTCGCGGCTTTCATGCAGCGCCAGCGCCGGACGGACCAGCGCCTTGGTGATCTGGTCGAGAATCACCACGGTGACGGAGATGACCAGCTCGAGCCGGCGCGATGCGAGCACTACAGGCTCACCGGCTCATCGAGCGCTTCGACGCAGCGCGAACACAGGCCCGCCCGATCCGGTTCAGCGCTGACCTCGGCCACATAGCGCCAGCAGCGCTCGCACTTGGTCCCGGTAGCGCGCTCGACGGTGACGCTCAGTTTTTTGAGGTCTTCCTTGTCCGCCGAAGCCTTAACGGAGGTGGAAGTTCCTGAGCTCTTGAGGTTCACCTCCGAAACGCCTAACAGCGTCGGCAGGAATTCGAGATAGTCGCCAAGGAGTTTCGCGGTTTCGCCGCCCTCGGAGGAGATCACGACGCGTGCCGAGAGGTTGGCCGCAATGGTCTTGTCCTTACGCCTTTCTTCGAGCTGTAGATTCACTTGGTTCCGAACGTCGGCGAGCGCTGACCACCGCTCGAGCAAGCCGGTGTCCTTCCACTGGTCGAGGTCGCGCGGAAACAGCGCCATGTGGACAGACTCTTCACGCCCGCCCGGCAACAGCCTCCACAACTCATCCATCGTCACCGACAGCACCGGCGCGAGTAACCGTGCCAGGCCGTCGACGATGGTGTACATCGCGGTCTGGCCGGAGCGTCGCGCATCGGATTTGGCGCCGAAGGTGTACATCCGGTCTTTCGTGACGTCGACATAGAACGCGCTCAGGTCGACGGTGATCAGCTGGTTCGCGATCTGGAAGATCGCTGGGTAGTCGTAGTCCTCGTAGGCCTTGACGATTCGTTCGGCGGCGTCGGCGTATTTCGCCAGCACGTAGCGATCGATCTCGAGCATCTGCGCCTTCGGCACGGCGTCGTCTTTCGGATCGAAGTCGTAGAGGTTGGCGACCAGCACGCGGATCACGTTGCGGAACTTGCGATAACTCTCAACCGTCCGCGACAGCACTTCCTTGCCGAGGTTGATGTCGTAGCGGTAGTCGACCATCGTCACCCACAACCGCAGGATTTCGGATCCGCTCTGCTTGATCACGTCCTGCGGCGCGGTGGTGTTGCCGAGGGACTTCGACATCTTGCGGCCGTTCTCGTCCATCACGAAGCCGTGCGTCAGCACCTGGTTGAACGGCGCCCGCCCGCGTGTGCCGACGCCCACCAGCAGCGAGCTGTGGAACCAGCCGCGATGCTGGTCGCTGCCTTCGAGGTAGATGTCCGCAGGCCAATGATGATCTTCGCGGAACGGCAGCACCGCCTCGTGGCTCGATCCGGAATCGAACCACACGTCGAGGATGTTGCCCTCACGCTCGAACTCGGCGCCACCGCACGAAGCGCACACCATCCCTTCAGGGATGAAGTCTTCGATCGGCCGCTCGTACCACGAGTCGGCGCCGTAGACGTCGAACACCGATGCGGCCCTGTCGACCAGCGCCTTGGTCAGGACAGGGGTGCCGCACTTGGTGCAATCCATCGCCGGAATCGGCACACCCCACACCCTCTGGCGCGAGATGCACCAATCAGGGCGATTGGCGATCATGCCTTCGATGCGCGCCTGGCCCCACGAGGGAATCCAGCGCGTATCGCGAATCGACTTCAGGGCGCGCTCGCGCAGATCCTTCGCATCCATGGCGATGAACCACTGCGAGGTGGCGAGGAAGATCACCGGGTGGTGGCAACGCCAGCAGTGCGGATACGAGTGCTCGAAATCCTCGCGGTGCCAGAGGAAGCCGTTGTCCTTGAGCGCCTGTTCGATCTTCGGGTTCGCATCGGTGACCTTGAGCCCGGCGAACTTCTCGACTGATTCGATGAAGTGGCCGCCGGGATCGAGCGGCGCGTAGATTTCGAGACCGTAACGCACGCCGGTCTTGTAGTCGTCCGCGCCGTGGCCGGGAGCCGTGTGCACGGCCCCGGTGCCGGCTTCGAGCGTCACGTAATCGGCGACCACGCCCAGCGAATCGCGCGAGTAGAGCGGATGCGTGAAGACGAGCCGATCCATCTGCTTGCCTTCGAACGTCGCGAGCAGCGTGTCGAATGGCTTCCCGGTCTTCTTGCCAACCGTCTCGGCGAGGTCCTTGGCAACGATCACCGCCTTGCCGTCGATCTCGTAGGCGCCGTAGATGAAATCCGGATGGAAGGCGATGCCCATGTTCGACGGGATCGTCCAAGGGGTCGTCGTCCAGATCAGGACCGACACGGGCAGCGAGGTCTCGAAAGGTGGAGCGCTGTCCGGCTTCATCGGGAACTCGACGTAAATCGAGGGCGAGGTGTGGGGCTCGTACTCGACCTCGGCTTCGGCCAGCGCCGTGCGGCAATGCGTGCACCAGTGCACCGGCTTCTTACCTTTGTAGACCATGTCCTGCTCGACGAACTTGCCGAGCGCGCGCACGATCGCGGCCTGGTACTCGAACTTCAGCGTCTTGTAGGGATCGTCCCAGGTGCCGATGATGCCCAGCCGCTTGAAGTCACGGCGCTGGATGTCGACATACTTTTCGGCGTAGGCGCGGCAGGCGCGGCGAAAATCCGCCGTGCTCATCTGTTTCTTTTTCGGCCCGAGCTCGCGATCGACCTTCAGTTCGATTGGCAGGCCGTGGCAATCCCAGCCCGGGATGTACGGCGCGTCGAAGCCGAGCATGTTGTGCGACTTGACGACCAGGTCCTTGAGGATCTTGTTGAGCGCGTGACCCATGTGGATCTCGCCGTTGGCGTAGGGCGGCCCGTCGTGCAGCAGGTATTTCGGGGCGCCCTTGCGCGCGCCGCGAATCTTGCCGTAGAGGTCGATCGCGTCCCAGCGGGCGACGGTTTCCGGCTCGCTCGTCTGCAGGTTGGCCTTCATCGAAAACGGCGTCCGCGGCAGGTTACAGGTGTCTTTCCAATCGGCCATAGCTCGCTCTCTATTGTACGCTGAGGTCTTGAGGTCCTATGGTCCTGAGGTCCTGGGCGGAGGAAACGTGGTTCGTGAGACGATTCTCGATAACGGCTTGAAGGTGTTGGTTCAGGAAGTCCACACGGCGCCGCTGGCGTCGGTGTGGTGCTGGTACCGGGTGGGGTCCAAGGACGAGGGGCCGGGTGTGACCGGCGTGTCGCACTGGTGCGAGCACATGAATTTCAAGGGCACCACCAACATCCCGCGCGACCAGGTCAAGGGCATCATCGAGAAGTTCGGCGGCAGCTGGAACGGGTATACCTGGATCGACCAGACGACCTACCTGGAGACGGCTTCGAAGGACGCCCTCGACCAGATGTTGTTCATCGAGGCCGAGCGCATGGATGCCTGCCTCTACGAGCCGGCCGACTGCGAGTCCGAACGCACCGTGATCATCTCCGAGCTGCAAGGCGGCGAGAACGACCCCGAACAGCTGCTCGACACCGAAGTGACGTCGACCGCGTTCAAAGTGCATCCGTATCACCATCCGACCATCGGCTGGCAGACGGATCTGGAGACGATGAAGCGCGACGATCTCTACGGGCACTATCGCCGCTACTACGTGCCCTCAAACGCCACGCTGGTGATCGTCGGCGATGTCGATACCGACGAGGTCCTGAAGAAGGTCGAGAAGCAGTTCGGCACGATCGCTTCTGGCGTGGCTCCGGCACGCGTCAAGCAGGTCGAGCCGGAGCAGCAAGCTGAGCGCCGCGTGGTGCTGCGCAAGGAAGGCACGACCGCGTACTGGAAGGCTGCGTTCCACGCGCCGGCTTTCGAAGACGAATCGTTTTTTCCGCTGCTGGTCGCCGACGCGGTGATGAACGGCGCCGCGGGCCTCAACATCTGGTCCGGCGGCGGTGTCGCCCGCCCGCAACGCAGCGCGCGCTTGTATCGGGCGCTGGTCGACAAAGGCCTCGCCTCGAGCGTGACCGGATCGCTGATGCCGACGCAGCACCCCTATCTCTACGGCATCTACGCGAGCGTCGCCGAAGGGCAGGCGCTGAGCGCGGTCGAAGAGGTGGTGCTGTCGGAGATCGATCGCCTGAGCAGTGGCGGCATCACCCCCGACGAACTGAAGAAGGTCCACGCCCAACTGCGGGCGCGATTCGTCTACGACGGCGACAGCGTCACCGACATCGCGCACCAGATCGGCTATTTCGAGACGATCGCATCGTGGTCGGCGTATCACTCGCTCAGGAACCGGCTGGACACGGTCACCATCGAACAGGTGCAGGCCGCCGCCGTGAAATACCTGACGCCGTCGAACCGGACGATTGGGTGGTTCGAACCTACTTCGTGACGATGACGGTGACGTTTTCGTAGGTGAACAGCGACCCGTCGCTCGCGATCCCTCGCAGCACGTAGGTGCCGGGTTCTTTGAACGTCACCTGGGTTTGCCACTTGTTGTCCGTGGGCGGCAGCGGAATGGTCCACGGCGGCGACCAGGGTGAGTTCGCGTAGGCGCGCGTGTCGGTCCACGTCTTCATCTGATCGGGCGTGAATGTCACCGCGCTGGCGTTGCCGCGATAGACGATCCACGAAAATCGCAACCCCGGTCCGCTGGTCGCGACGATCGACGATGGCGGCCGGTACAACGCCGCCGCGGAAATGGTCGGCGTCTGTCCTTTCGGCAGGGGCTTTGCCGCCCCTCGCCGCGCCGGAATGTTGTCTGGATCCTTCGCAACCGCGGTGAGTGCCACCGGCTCGCCGATCTTTACGCTGCGCTTGGTTTCCGCCACCGAGAGCTCCGGCGGGATGTTGGTGCGCAGCTCGTCGCGCAGGCTGCCGAAATCGCCGCCGACCTCGGTCGAGATCACCTGGGGATCGATCTGATAATCACTCTTGAGGTAGCCGTAGGCCTTTTCGGTCTTGCCGTTGGCGGTGAGCGCCCACACCAGCTCCTTGTTCCCGAAGTCCGCGGGCACGCGAATCGAAAACAGGAACGGATTGCGGCGCGGGTAGAAATGCGTGGGCTGTCCCTGGTCGGGGCCATCCGGCTCGATCGCGTTCTGCGGCCCGACCGGAATGTCGAACTCCTGCTGCCAGTTCGAATTCATGTAGCCGAACACCAGCGTGAACGACCCATCGGCGTTCGGCAACCAGCCTTCATAGGCCGGATTGAGCGTCTGGCCGCTCGAGTACATGTAGCGCGTTTGCGCGTCGCCGACCAGGTGCAGCGACATCACCAGCGCGGCGAGCATCAGTCCCTTCCGCATCACTGCTGGCCCGGCACGCGCGCGGCGGTTGGCGTGGCCTGTTGCACCGGCGGCGCCCAGCACAGCGGGCAACCAATGTCGTAGTCGTTTCGCGTCTTCATCTTCGAGCGGCGCTTGGCCATCTCGGCCTGGAACTGCTCCTCGGTGAGCGAAACCGAGTAGCCGAGGTCGATGAACATGTTGGCGATCGAGCGCCGGCCGCCGCCCGCCCAGTTGCGCGTATCCGCCGGGTTCTTGTTGTCCTTGGTCGTATCGAGGAAGCCGATCAGGTGGACGATGGTGCCTTTCGGCAGCAGCGGCGCCGTGTCGTCTTGGTAGACGTACTGCTTCACCCAGTTGTGATCGTAGCCGACGCAGTTCAGCGTCAGGATGTTGTGCCCCCAGATCGCCTCGAGACACATGCGGACGCCGGGCGCGTGCAGGTGTGGCTCGAACGCGACAATCTTGGTGTGCTCCTGCAGCGTTGCGTACGAGTGCAGCTCCTGGTTCTTCTGATCCGGCTTGACGTCGAGGTCGATGCCGTTGCCGAGGCGCAGCGTCGAGCGCTTGTACTGCGGCTGGTAACCCCTCGGGAAGAACTTGAACGCGAACTCGAGATGCGCCTTCGTCTCGCGGCCGTTGGCGTGCAGGTGGTACGCGCTCAACGCCAGCGAGGAATTTTTGGCGAGCAAGCGTCCCGCCTCGGGGGGGAAGATGTCGGGGTTGCGGCCCACTTCGTGAATCGGCCAGCTCGTGCCCGAGCCTTCGGCGTCGCCCGCTGCGGCGCCTCCCTGCACGACGCTTTCATACGTCATGTGGTGGAACACATAGCGTCCCCCCACTGTCGTCGTCGCGCCGCCGACCGGTATGTCGTTGATCTCGCGAACTTCGACGGACGACACGTAACGATCTTCGGTGAGTCCGGTCGGGACCATGCCGAGCGAGCCCCATTTATCCGGGGCGGTGGCCGGGACGATGACGTCCGCAGAGCGCAGGATCAGATCCGGTTCGCCGAGCTGCCACTGGTCGGCGTTCTCGAAGTCGAGCGGCCTCGGCATGTCTGCCGCAATGCCGCGCGGCGCTCCGGTGTCGACCCACTTCGCGATCGACGCGATCTCCGCCTCGCTCAACGACGGGTCGTGCTTGAAGCCCTGGATGCCGATGTTCTTCTCGACGAACCACGGCGGCATCACGCCGGCCTTCGGACCCAGGCCGGTCCGGGTCTTGATCGACCTGGCCCACGGCCGCACCTGCTCGTAGGTGATCAGCGCCATGGGCGCGCCGCCATCGGGACGATGGCAGCGCTGGCAGCTGCGCTGCAGGATGGGCGCGATGTGTTTCGTGAACGTGACGTCCGCGCCCGGCGCCCGCGGCGGCGATTGCGCCGCAACCAACCCGGCCATGGCCCAGGCCAAGCAGACGACCGCCGCGATCCGGAGTAGGTGTCGGTACATACGCGGGAGGCTACGCCTAAAACCGCCCGACCGTCAACGCTCGAGTGACGCTCGCGACCGCAATCTGCGGCGCCGGTCGTTCAAGCGCGTTGAGGTAGCATGGGGCTTGCGGAAGGAGTCCTGAAGATGCGTCGACCTTCGCTCGGCGGGTTGGTGCTGCTGCTGCTGTTGTTATGGCCGGCGCTGTCCGCCCTTGCGCAGACGTCATCCGCGAAAGCGGCGTGGACGCTCGCGCGCACACCGGACGGCCAGCCGGATCTGCAAGGGGTGTGGACCAACGCCACCCTCACACCGCTCGAACGTCCAGCGGCGTTGCAAGGCAAAGCTTTTCTCACCGAAGAAGAAGTCACAGCGATCGAGAAGCGCACCGCCGAGAACCGCGCGGCGTCGGACAAGTTCGGCCCGCTCGCTCAGGGCAGCTACAACCGGTTCTGGTACGACGACGGCACCACGATTCTGGCGACGCGGCAGACGTCACTGGTCGTCGATCCGCCCGATGGGCGCGTGCCGGTCAGGCCGTCCGCCGCAGCGCGGCGCGATGACTACGCGGCGCGCAACAGCGACAGCTACGAATTCATGAGCCCATGGGACCGCTGTATTACCCGCGGCATTCCGGGATCGATGTTTCCCGCCGGCTACAACAACGCCTATCAGATTGTGCAGATCCCGGGCTACGTCACGATCGTCTACGAGATGATCCACGACGCCCGCATCATCCCGCTCGACAGCCGCCAGCCGCGCTCACCGCGCATCCAGACCTGGATGGGCGATTCGCGCGGCCATTGGGACGGCGACACGCTGATCGTCGAGACCGCGAACTTTCACAACCAGGGTTGGATCACGACCAGCCAGGCGAGCGGGCGCATCAAGGGGATTCCGCACAGCGACCAGCTGCGCGTGATCGAGCGCTTCAAGCGCGTGTCCGCGGATGTGATCAGCTACTCATCGACGATCGAGGACCCGGACATTTACACCGCGCCGTGGACCATCTCGTTTCCGCTGACCGCGGATCCCGAGTACCGGATCTTCGAGTACGCGTGTCACGAGGGCAACTACGCGATCGAGAACATCCTGCGGGGCGCCCGGTCCCTGGACAAGGCGGGCAAGTCTCCGAAGTAGCAGAGGGACGTCAGGGCAACCCGAACGCCAGCAGGGTGGTGCCTGAGGCGATCACGACCTGCTGTTTGCCATCGAGCAGGTAGGTGATCGGCGCGGCGCCCCACACCGGTGTGCCGGTCGAGTAGCGCCACAAGTTCCTGCCGCTGCGCGAATCAAAGGCCATGAAGTTGCCTTCGTGGTCGCCGGCAAACACCAGTCCGGCCGCCGTCGACATCACCCCCGCCATGGTCGGCTGCGTGAAGCGAAACTCCCACTTGCGCTCGCCGGTCGCGGCATCGAGCGCGCGTAACGCGCCGTAGGCCTTCTCGCGATCCATCCGCACGACGCCGCCGAACGAGGTTCGGCCCGGCGCGATCACCGGTGCCTGCGGCTCGTAGGTCGCGCACGACTCGCGCGCGTTCACGAAGAACATCCGCAGCGAAGGATCGTACGACGGCGGATTGAAATTGGTGCCGCCCCACATGTCCGGCAGGCACCCCAGGTCTCCGTCGTTGACGACGATCGGACGGCCGTTGGTGCCGATCTCGCGCGCCCAGGTGGTGTCGGTAAACGGCGTGCCGACGATCACCTCACCGGTGCGGCGATCGAGCACGTAGTAAAAGCCGTTGCGATTGGCCACCATCACGACTTTTCGATCGGGCCAGTCGGCGAGCACCGGCACGTGGTTGGCATCCCAGTCGTGGGTGTCGTGCGGCGTGAACTGGTAATGCCAGGTGAGCGTGCCGGTAGTCGCGTCGATCGCCAGCAGGGAGTTGGTGTAGAGATTGTCGCCCTTGCGGTCGGCGCCGTAGTAATCCGGATTGGGATTGCCGGTGCCCCAGTAGAGGAGATTGAGCTCGGGATCGTAGGTGCCGGTCATCCAGGTGCCGCCGCCGCCGCGCGCCAGCACATCGGCGGAGGCGGGCCAGGTCTCGCTGCCGCGCTCGCCGGGACTCGGAATCGTCGAGAAGCGCCAGAGGCGCTTCCCGGTCGCGGGATCGTAGGCGTCGAGAAACCCCTTGGTCGGATACTCGCCGCCTGAAATGCCGACGATCACCCTGCCATCGATCACGAGCGGCGCCAGCGTGGCGGCGTAGCCGATCTTGTAGTCGGCGAGGGTTACGTCCCACAGGATGCGCCCGGTCGCGCGATCGAAGGCGAGCAGGTGCGCGTCGAGCGTGACCATGAACAGCCGGTGGTCGAGCATGCCGAAGCCGCGATTGACCGGCGCCTGCGCGCCGTAGGTGAGATCGGCAGGCAGGTCGCGGCGATAGGTCCAGAACGGGCGGCCCGAGCGTGCGTCGAGTGCCCACGCGAAATTGTTCGAGCCCGTCACGTAGAGCACGCCGTCCCACAGCAAGGGCGTGGCCTCGAAGCCGCGGCCGCGTGTGGTCGTGCCGGTCTGGAACGTCCATTCGTGCTTGAGGCTGCCGACGTTGTTCGGGGTGATTTGCGTGAGTGGGCTGTGCCGGCGGCCGGTGTAGTCACCCGAGAAAGTGAGCCACCGCTGAGGATCCTTCAAGCCGGCGAGCAGGTCCTGGTAGGTCACACCCGGCGCCGGCGTTGCGTCTGATGCAGCGGCGCGTTCGCCGCGCGTGATGTTCTTGATCGCTGACTTCAGATAACCCTGGAGCCTGCCGCCAGACTCAAGGATCTGGATCGAGAAGGCGTCTTCGTTCTTGCGTTCACCGCGGATCGCCCGGCCATCGTTCATCGCCAGCGTGACGCTATCGGTGTTGCCAGTGGGGCGCAGGTACGCCGCAGACGAAGTTGGCGGCGTACCGAGACCTTTCAGGTAGCCGGCAATGGCGGCGAGCTCGGCGTCGGTGTTGCGGCTGGGCGGCATGATGCTGCCGGGAATGCCGTTGCGGATGATCCGCAGCACGCGCGACTCGCTGCCCGCCGCTCTGAAGAGATTCGTGAGGTCGGGGCCGTTGAGGCCGCGGCCATCGGCGCCGTGACAAGTGGCGCACTGCTCGCCGAACAAGGCCCGGCCCTGGCTGACGACAGCAGGTGGAGTTGCCGTCTGGGAGGTGGCCGCCGGCGAGCGAAGGCTGCTCGCGAGTATCCAAAGAGCGGCGGCGACAATGACACGGCCCATGCGGGCAGGAGTATACTGCTTCCCCTATGAAAACCACCGCACGCACCAAAGTCCTTACAGCAATCGTTGCGGCCGGGATTGTCGTCGTGATTGCCGGTGCCAACGCTCAGCAAAGCAACTTCGTCGGCGGCACGCCGTCGCAGCTCGACGCCAAGGCGATCCGCACCTTGCGCCTCAAGTTTCCGCAGGGCAGCCGCTCGAACTGGCACAGCCATTCGCATGGACAGCTCCTGATGATCGAAGAAGGTCGCGGCCGCACGCAGGATCGGAATGGCCCGCTGCTCGAGATGATGCCGGGTGTGCCGCGCTACACCAAGGCCGGCGTCGAGCACTGGCACGGCGCGGCTCCCGATCAGGACGTGGTCCAGCTGACGATCTACGAGGGCGAGGTGAAATGGCTCGAGCCGGTCACCGACGCGGTCTACAAGGCGTCACCGAAGAAGTAAGATCGGACGTGTGTCCGGTCTGAACCCGAAACGCGTGACGCTGGAGAACGGCGTCACCATCCTCGCGAAATCGAATCACACGACGCCGGCGGTGAGCACGCTGGTCGGCGTGCGCACCGGCTCGTATGCCGATCCGCCCGATCGTGACGGCACCGCCGCGCTGTGCGCGCGGGTGCTCGATCGCGGCACCGTGACCAGGTCCGCCGAGGCAATCGCCGACCATCTCGATGGCCGCGGCGCCTCGTTATCGGTCGCGGCCGGACGCCACCAGATGGCGGTCGCCGCCACCTGCCTGATGGAGGATTTTCACGACGTGCTGTCGCTCGCCGCCGACATCGCGCGGCATCCGCGCTTTGCCGACGAGGAGATCGCGACCCGGCGGGAGAACCTGATCTCGTCGATCCGGCAAGCCGAAGACGACCCCGCGTCGATGGCCGGCGATGCGTTCATGCAGGCGCTCTACGTCGATCACGCCTACGCCCGGAAGGTTCGAGGCAGCGTCGAGGGGATCGCGGCGATCCGCCGGCAAGACCTGGTTCGCTTCCACCAGAAAGGCTTCGACCCCTCGGCGATCACCGTCGTTGTGGTCGGCGACGTCGAGGAAGATGCGGCGATCGCGTCGGTCGCGAAGCTGTTTGGCGACTGGGCTTCCCCGGTCGAGAAACCTACCGCCGACAAGCCGCCGCTCAGTGTTCTAGATGCGCCGCCAATCACCGCACGGCGATTGGTGTCCGTGCCGATGATGAACAAGGCGCAGGCCGACGTGGTGTATGGCTTCGTCGGGATTCGCCGCTCTGACCCGGACTACACGGCGATGTCGGTGATGAATAACGCGCTCGGCCAGTATGCGATCGGCGGTCGGCTCGGCGACAGCATTCGCGAGCGCCAGGGCATGGCGTATTACGTGTTCAGCTCGCTCGACGCAACGTTCGGGCCCGGCCCGTTCTCGATTCGCGCCGGCGTCTCGGCGGCCAATGTCGAAAAGACGATCGCGTCGATCGATACCGAAATCGCGTCGCTGCTCGACCAGGGCTTCACGGCGCAGGAAATCGACGAGTCGAAA
>Ga0136611_10000221_pt1 | contig 35428 bp, 15 predicted proteins | sample AntDrymUQ2232306_2_FD_106645 | JGI IMG/M metagenome (GOLD analysis project Ga0136611, IMG submission 106645) | Polar desert sand microbial communities from Dry Valleys, Antarctica - metaG UQ223 (23.06) | ecosystem: Environmental > Terrestrial > Soil > Desert | place: Antarctica: Dry Valley...
GATCGATCAGTTCAACATCCATATCAGCACGCTGACGGACGACCTCTGTATACCATCGGCCAATGGTATCCCCGAAACGACCCTCGCGCGTACTTCCGAGAATAATCAGAATCCTGAGTTGCTCATCCATGTGACTTCAACTCCCGTCCCCTCCCGTTAATCGTTGCGATACTATGTCGTGGATTGCAGAGCCTGACCATCACGTTACAGAGCAGGGGTACATCTCTGTAATGCCAACGAAGAGTGAGCGAGGTACATTCCCTTCGAATGCTCAGGCTGCATGGATATCCCCTCAGTAACAATGCAATCAACGTCTTCACTTCATCCGTCTGATTCGACATTGGAGACGTTGCTCGTTAGGATAGGGGGACTAGGCGTTCGCCTGGAATCAACGTCGAGCATGCACCGCGCAACCTGGACGAAGTCCACGTATCGTCGTGCGAGCCAACGATCCGGGTGGATAGCGATGGAAAACTCTCATCTGCTCGTCACGCTGGCGGCCGCGCTAGGAGTGGCGTGGGTCGGCGCGATCGCGGCGGTCACACTGCGACAATCAATCATCCTCGGCTACATCGTGGCTGGATTGGCCATCGGACCATATACGCCGGGCTTCGTCGGCGACGCCGTCGTTGTCGAGGAGCTGGCTGAAATCGGCGTCATCCTCCTGATGTTCGCGATTGGCGTCCACCTCTCCCTGCGCGATCTGCTGCGCATGAGTCGGGTTGCCGGGTTGGGCGGCGTCGCTCAGATGTCAGCCATGTTGGCAATCGGCTTCGGCGTCGGAATGCTGCTCGGCTGGGACTCAATGGAGGCACTGTTCTTCGGAGCGGTCATCGCCATTTCCTCCGGCGCTGTGCTCAGTCGCCTGCTGGATGAGCGCGGCGATCTCGATGCGGCCCATGGACAACTCGCACTCGCGTGGTCTGCCGTGCAGGATTTCGCGACGATTGTCCTCGTCGTAACGCTTTCGGCTCTGGCAGAGGGCGGCGACAACCTGGCGGGCGAGCTGGCGTGGTCGATAGGTAAGGCGAGCCTGTTCCTTGCGCTGTTGCTCCCTATCGGTTCGCGGGTATTGCCGCGCCTGTTTGAGATCGTCGCAGGCTTCAACAATCGAGAGGTGTTCATTCTCACGGTCGCGGCGGTCGCCCTCGGCACTGCTTACGTGTCGTCGCTGTTCGGACTGTCGCTGGCGCTCGGGGCGTTCGCTGCTGGCGTCGTCGTGTCGGAGTCCGACCTGTCGCATCAGATTCTTGGCGACATCGAACCGATGCGCGACATCTTCGCGGGGTTATTCTTCGTCTCCGTCGGAATGTTGGTGGACCTGGGATTCGTTGCCTCGCATCTGCCGCTGCTGGCACTGACGGTCTTCCTGATCGTCGTCGTCAAAGGCGTGATTATTACCGCACTCATTCCCTTGTTCGGCTTCCCAATCAGAACCGCGATCCTGACCGGCACGTTGATGTCGCAGGCCGGTGAGTTTTCGTTCCTGCTGGCGCGTGTGGGCCGCGAGGCCGGAGCTGTTACGGAGAACATCTTCAGCCTGATGCTGGCTGGCAGTGCTGTCAGCATCGTCCTGACCGCGCCGCTGCTCAAGCTCGCGATACCGCTCTCGCGCTGGTTCGAGAACCGCTGGCCGACACGCGCCAACATGGGGACGATGGAACTGGACGTGCATCCGATGCGCGCACATGCCATCCTGGTCGGTTATGGTCGCGTCGGTGGTGTTATTGGCGAGGCAATGAAGCGGCGCGACTTCCCGTTCATCGTCATCGAGCAGGACCAGCGTGTCGTCCAAAAGCTCCGCAAGCAGAATCTGAACGCACTCGTTGGTATGGCCGACCACGCGGTCCTGTTGCAACGCGCCCGCGTCCAACAGGCTCGACTCCTGATCATTGCGGTGCCGGACGCGCTGACCACGCGCCGGATAGTCGATCAGGCCAAGCGCATGAATCCGCGCATCGATATCGTTGCCCGAACACACAGCGAGGCGGAGCGGCTCATTCTCCAGGAACGGGGCGCCACCGAGACAGTCATCGGAGAACTGGAGCTGGCGATCGAGATGACCCGCTTCACGATGAACCGCTTCGGAGTCAGCAGCTTTGAGATTCAGGCGATGATGCGCAGGCTGCGCCAGCCGAACCAGGAGCGGTACGTCGAGTAGCAGATTCAAAACACTGGAACGACCGTCGTAACGAGATGTGGAGCAACGAACATGAACGAACGAACGCAGGCCGCTGGGTACACCCAGGCAGAGATGCAGCATTGGCACAACGCCGTCACGCTGGCGAACTGGTCGAACGGCGGCGATGTCATGCGCTACGCCTTTCTGCACATGTCCGAATTCTTCCCGCACGCGATCATCCACCGCGACGGCGCGATCAGCCAGCTCAACGTCGTGCCGCGCGACGACATAGGCGCCGCAGCTATTCGAACATCCAGCGGCGATACGACGCTCGATGCGTACGTTCATGAACTCGAAAGCACCATCAACGGGCTGGTCGTCGTCCATCAGGGGCAGATCGTCTATGAGGCGTATCCACGGATGCGTTCGTTCGATAAGCACATGTACATGTCGGTCTCCAAGGTATTCGCTTCGACAGCACTCGCGATCCTCGCAGATCGCGGGCAATTCGATGCGGCGCAGCCGGTAGACGCGTACCTTCCCGAAGTGGCGGGTTCTGGCTGGGAGGGCGTCGCCGTACAGGACGTGCTCGACATGTCCTCCGGCATCGCCTGCCTGGAGATGACAGAGGGCGCGTATTCAGAACCAGGCCATCCGTACTACGCCTATGAAGCAAGCCTCGGCTGGCTCACTAAGACCGAGCAGACGACGGCGTCCACCTACGATTATCTCGCAACGCTGAGCCGTCACACGACGCCTGGGACGGTGTCGGAATACACATCACCGAACACGTTCGTGCTGGCATGGTTGGTCGAACGGATCACCGGTCAACCCTACAACGAGGCGTTGACCGACCTGATCTGGTCGCGCATCGGGGCAGAATCGGACGCCCTGATCTCGATCTCGCCGTTTGGCGCGCCAGCGGCCCACGGCGGTATGTCATCCACGCTGCGCGATGTCGCTCGCTTCGGCCTGCTGTTTACGCCAAGCTGGTCGGTAGTCAGCCGGGAGCAGATCGTGTCCGACACGTATCTACAGGCGATCCAGCACGGCGGTAGACCCGCTATCTACGACGGCCCCGCCGAGAAGTACGCCGCCGGCATGGGCGGCGAACGACCGATCCACAGCACGTGGCAATGGGATCTCGTGATGGAGGATGGCGACTTCTTCAAGGGTGGCTATGGCGGCCAGGGACTTCACATCTCGCCGTCCCGCGATCTCGTCATCGCGTTCTTCGGCTGCCCGGAAGAAGACATGCGCGATCACGATCTGCGCTGGGTCGCCCGCCAACTATCGACTTCGGGGCTGTTCGCCGGATAGCCAAGGCGGCGGCACACATCATCGAGTTTGCCGATGAGCATTGCAGGGACACGGACCCGCCGTGTCTCTGCAACGCTCACCCGCACTCCTGAAGTCAGCGGCTTTTTCAACGACCTTTACGCTATCCACGCACCTTGCCGCGCGAGAGCTGGCGGACCATCGGCATTGGCGCGGTCGGGTAGTCGATCAGCATCGGCTCGTTCAGCGAGAAACCTTCGCGGATCGCCTCACGGAGCTGTTCCGGCGTCTCGGCGCGACGGCCGGCAATGCCGAAGGCGTCGGCCAGCTTGAAAAAATCAGGGTTCTCGAGCGTCGAGGCGATTTCGCGGCCACCGTAGCGCGTGCGCTGGATCGCCTTCACGTTGCCGTACGCTCCATCGTTGAACACGATCGCGACGAGATTGATGCCGTGCTGCTTGGCCGTGGCGAGTTCCGGCTGCGTATACAGGAAGCCGCCGTCGCCGTTGATCGAGATCGTCTTGCGGCTCCCAGCTCCGACCTGCGCGCCGAGTGCCGTCGCGAAGCCGTAGCCGAGCGTGCCCTGGAATCCAGCGCCGACATACGTGCGCGGCTGGTACACGGGGAAGCCGATATCACCGAAGGCCGCGACCTGGGTAATGTCACCGACATAGACGCCATCGTCCGGCAGCTCCTGACGAATGACCTCGTTGATGGACGCCTGCGGCTGGCCTTTCTCAAACAGTTCCTCCGCTACCTGCTCGTGGACAACGGCGATGTCGTCCGTGCGTGATTTGCGGGGAGTGTTGTAGCGCGACACGCGCTCGGCCAGCTCCCGGACACCACGCGGAGCGTCGGCGACGATGCCAACCTCCGGCTTGGCAAGCCTCTCAAGCTCCTCTGGGTCGATGTCGATCCGCACGACCTTGATGTCATCGTCCATGCCCCAGTCAAGCATCGGTCGCTCGAAACGCGTCCCGACGGCGAGGACGGCGTCCGCCTGCGCCCAGACCTTGTGACCCCCGAGCAGCGACAGCGCCAAAGGATGACGGTCGGAGAGGATGCCGCGTCCGCTCGGCGTCATGATGACCGGCGCTTGCAGATCTTCGGCTAGTTGTCGGATTGCATCACCAGCATCCTGCGCGCCGCCACCCAGGTAGATGACCGGATACTTCGCCGCACCCAGCAGCTTGGCCGCGCGGTCGATGGCGTCGTCGTCGATCTCAGCATTGTTCGCAGTGGTCGCATCATCGAATGACACTTCACCCAGTTGTCCCATGATACCCGGTGACATCTCCACGACGACTGGGCGTGGCCGACCAGTCGTCAGCTGGCGAAAGGCTTCCTGCATGATTACCGGGGCGTCCTCAGGCGTCGGAATGTTCTGTGTCCACTTCGCGATGTGGGCGATCATCCCGAGCTGATCGGGAATCTCGTGCAGCGCGCCGATGCCCAGGCCGATCTGATGATCGAAGATCTGTCCGGTGATCGTCAGCACCGGCGAGTTACAGGCCCACGCGGTCGAGAGTGCGCCAGCCGCGTTCAGCAGACCCGGCCCTGGCACGACGACAGAGACGCCGACCTTGCCAGTGACCTGCGCGTAGCCGAACGCCATGTAAGCGGTGGTCTGCTCATGGCGGGTGTGGATGACGCGCAGGCTATCCTGTGCGCGGTGGAAGGCGTCGAACAGATTGTCCATCTGAACACCCGGCAGGGCAAAGACAACATCGACCCCATGTGCTTTCAGCGACTCAACGATCGCCTGTCCGCCCGTCAACTGCGCCATACGACGTTTCACTTCCTCCCCGATACACCGATTCGGTAGCAATAGCAATCAGCCCGTGCAATTCATTCATGATCTTGCTGATGCGATCATAACAGGCGGCCGCCGCAGTGTTTCGCGCAGTCGCCGCGTGTAGGCGAAGTGTCGTACTGTAAGCCTTCATAGAGAGAGGCGTGATACGTATGAGTACAGATCAACTGGAATTTGGAATCGTAACTGGACAGCATCGGCGACCATTGAGTCAAATCATGGAACATTGGCAGTACGCGGAGGAGAACGGCTGGGACTCGGCCTGGGCGTTTGACCATTTCTTCTCGCTCGGCGACAGCGAAACCGATGAGACGCTCGAAGGCTGGACGCTGCTGGCCGGAATGGCGATGCGCACTGAACGCCTGAAGCTCGGACTGATGGTGACGGGCAACACGCATCGCAACCCGGCTATGCTCGCTAAGCAGGCCGTGACGGTCGACCACCTGTCTGGCGGGCGGTTGATTCTCGGGATGGGAGCTGGCTGGAACGTGCGCGAGCACGAGGCGTACGGCATCGACCTGCCCGCTCCGGGAGAACGCGTCGATCGATTCGGAGAGGCGATGGAGATGATTCATCTCCTCGAAACGCAGGAGCGGACTACGTTTGACGGCGAATACTATCGGCTAGCAGACGCACCGTTCGAGCCGAAGCCGGTCAACGGCCACATGCCGATCATGATCGGCACGAGTGGCAAGCGCATGTTGCGCCACGTCGCGCGCTACGCCGACTACTGGGACGGCGGAAAGCCACCAGAAGAGTTCGCCACGAACGGTAAGCTGCTCAATGACTATTGCGCGGAGGTTGGGCGAAACCCGGCCGACATTCGCTGGACAATCTCCGCGTATGCCGATCCGCTCCGCTCGGTCGATACGTTCCGCGCGCACGTTACCGACTACGCGCGCATTGGCGTCCGCACCTTCCTGTTCAATACGCCGTTCTCGGACCTGCCGCCGCTGTTCATCGACCTCGCCAAGCGAATCATTCCCGAACTCCGCCAGCAACACGCTGCCGGGGAACTCGCACTGTCGTAATCAGAAGGGATCGGTCGGGGAATGTGTCGCAGCATTAAGCAGCTCCGGATACCCGAGGTTGTCGCAACCGAGGAGGAGATTCACGCCGCCTCGCTGCAATATGTCCGAAAAATCAGCGGCTACCGCCAACCGTCGCGCCGCAACGCGGAGGCGTTCGACGCCGCCGTCGAGGAGATCGCGCGAGTGACCGCGAGACTGCTGGACAACCTTGAGCGAGTCGGTCGCGGTCAAATCCTTCCCTCGTCGTAGGGTCGCCGCTTGCCGCGACCGGCGTCGCTGATCGTGCGTTCGGACGCGCCTGCCAACGCTGCTAGAGGTTTCCGCACAAATTGCGGTGGCGAAGTAGCCGCATCGTCCGGCCAGGGTATTTGCAAGTCCACACCGGCGATCAGCGTCGCCGGTCGCGGCAAGCGGCGACCCTACGCGAAAGGGATCAGGATGACTCAGCATCAACAACGACCGAACATCGTCCTGATCACCTGCCACGATCTTGGACGGCATCTCGGCTGCTATGGCGTAGCGACGGTGCGGACGCCGAACCTCGATCAATTGGCAGCGGAGGGCATGCGCTTCGAGCGAGCCTTCTGCACCGCGCCGCAGTGCAGCCCGTCGCGCGCGTCGCTGTTCACGGGTCGCTATCCCCACTCGAACGGCGTGATGGGGCTGACGCATGCCGAGTTCGGCTGGGATCTGCATGAGGACGAACTGCACATCGCCCAGGCGCTGCGTGAGCGCGGCTACCGGACCGGCATCGTTGGTCTGCACCACGAGGCGCGATCAGTCGAGCGTTGCGGCTTCCAGGACATCGTACCGCAGGGGCGCGGCGACGAGATGAGCGCTCAGGCGATCGCCCTCATGACGACGTACATCCTACAGCAACAGCCGTTTTACCTTCAGATCGGCTACCACGAGCCGCACCGCGCGCCATCGCCTGATCAGGACGCGTCACTGACGATGGGATTTCTGAACGATTATCTGGAACCGGATGACAGCCGTGGGGTCACGATTCCGCCGTGGCTGCGCGATGAGCCTGCGACGCGCGAGGAGCTGGCGGAACTCCAGGGCGCGATTCACTACCTTGACGAGGCGGTTGGGTCGCTCCTGCATGGACTCTCAGAACTTGGCATCGCGGAGGACACGCTCGTCATCTTCACGACCGACCACGGCCTGGCGTTTCCCCGCGCCAAATGTTCGCTCTATGATCCCGGTATCGAGGTTGCAATGCTAGTGCAGATGCCAGCGCGTGGGTGGACGGGTGGTCAGGTTGTGTCACCATTTGTCTCGAACATCGATCTCTTTCCGACGTTGCTGGAACTGGCGGGTTGCGCCGTGCATGAAACGGTGCAGGGACGCAGCCTCACCAGGCTGTTGAACGGTGAGACGAACCAGCATCGTGACGACGTGTTCAGCGAGATGACGTACCACGACTACTATCATCCGCAGCGCGCGATTCGCACCGAGGGTCATAAGCTGATCGTCAACTTCTCGAACGCGCCGTCGTTCATGGACCCGTCGCAATCGTGGCGTCGCCGCACCCGCCCGATCGTGCCAGAAGCTCCTGCAACTGCCTACACTCCACCCGTCGAACTGTACGATCTGGACTCTGATCCCCTTGAATGGACCAACCTCGCCGACGAAACCGCTCACGCGTCGCTGCGTGATGATCTCCTGACCCGGCTCGGCGGCTGGATGCGAGAGACTGGCGACCCGCTCCTCGACGGAGCGGTGACGCCGCCGCGTCACCGATGTGCAATATCGCTCATCGCGGACGCGAGCCGGTCTACGTCGGAGTCGTCGTTGTAGAGATGCATCCCGGCGCGGATACGACCGGAGCTGCCGGTCACGAAAATCCCCTGTTCGGCGAGAGCGGCAGCGGTCGCTGGCGCGTCGGGATCGAGCCAGGCGACGATGCCCGCGCGTTGGCGAGGGTCGTCCGGTGTCATGATGGGCAGGCCAAGTGGACGCAGCGCGGCAAGCAGCCGTGAACCGAGGGTCACGACATGTTCCTCGATCCGTTCGATGCCGGTTTCGAGCAGCAGATTCACGCCTTCGAGCAACGCGTAGATCGAGAGGAGGTTTGGCCCACCCAGTTCGAAGCGGCTTGCGGTCGGCTTCAGTTCGTACGGGAAGTGCAGGTCATCGACGACCGACCACCAGCCGATACTCGCCGGTTCAACATCTGGCAGGCGATCCCGATTCCAGTAGAGCACGCCGAGGCCGTGGGGAGCCAGCAACCATTTGCACGACGTGACGATCACAAAATCACAGAATCGCGCCGGAACATGCACGACGTCGAGTGACTGGGTCGCGTCGACCGCAACGATCGCGCGCGGATTGCGCTTACGGACGAGCGCAGAGATTGCCTCAAGGTCATGTCGCAAACCGGTCCGGTACGAGACGTGGGAGAAGGTCACGAGGCGGGTGCGATCGTCGACGAGCGCGGCGATGTCGGCTGGCTCAACGATCCAGTCATGGTGCTCGACGACGCGGACTTCGACGGCCTGCCCCGACTGGGTCATGCGTGCTGCTGGCAGCACGACTGAGGGGAACTCCAGATCGTTCGTCACCGTGACGAGGTTGTCTCCGGCTTGCCAGTCGATCAGTGCATAGACGGCATTGATCGCCTCTGACGTACTGCCCAGCAGCGCAATGTCATCGCCTGCGACGTCGACGCCCATCAGGCGGGCCAGGGCGTCGCGACAGGCGCGTTCGACCTCCGCCTGGGCGGATCGACCGTCTCCGGCACGCACTTTGTCCCCGAAGTACCTGTGGGTGGCGTCGAGCGCGGTTCGCGGCACGAGTCCCTCGCCAGCGGTGTACAGGTAGGCGCGCTCATCTCCGCCGAGGAACTGGGCCTTCGGCACCAGAGATTGTACGGTCATCGTATGATCCCCTCACAATGTGCTAACTCTAGCAGAGTAATAATCAGCAAGCTGACTTACGCCTCGCGACGGTTCATCCGCCAGGTAAGGAGACCGAACCCGGCTACCGTCCAGATCAACAGCCCTAGCACTGATAGCCAAGCGGAGGCGAAGAGGGTTTCACCTGCCAGCCCGTTGATCGCCAGGCGCGCGCCCATGGCTGTTGGAGTGAGGTTCGCGGCTGCCGTCAGCCAATCGGGGGCGGGCGTGCCGATGATGAAGGCAGGTGCGATGACAGGCAACAGGAGTACGCCTCCCCATGAGTTAAGCTGATTCGCGCTCATCGTCCGGCCAAGGAGCAACCCGAACCCGACGAGTGCGAGCGACAATAGCCCGATTCCGGCAATGAACGGCAAGGGTTCGACTGGAATGAGATCGGCCACCAGCACCAGAATCGCAACCGAGCCGGCGATGTAGACCAGTCCCCAACACGCTTTCGCAATGATGACCTCGCGGTTCGACGCAATCATCACGAGCGCGTCCAGGGTGCGCTGTTCCCGCTCCACGGCCAGCACCGACGGCATCGCCAGCAGTGCGATCATCGCAATCTGTACCAGGATCGCGGCGAAGACGAAGTATTCGCGGATGCCAAGCCGATCGATGACCAGCGTCTCGGCCTCGCCACCGACGGTTTCGAAGCTCACGCGCGCAGGCTCGGGCTGCCCGGCCATCTCACGCAGTGCGGGTTGGACAGTCGCCGCTAGATAGTTCGCCCCAAGATCCTGGCTGTCGGTCATGAGTACGTCCAGCGCAGGCGACGCGTTGGAGGCGACTGCGGCATCAAACCCCGCCGGGACGATCAGGCCAAGGTCCGCATCGCCGTCGTCGATCTGCTGGCGAACCGTGTTCGCGTCCGCGACTTCTCGTACCGTCAAGTCGACGGTACCGCCCGCGATGCGAGACATCGTTTCTGGTAACGTGGTCGCGCCCGCACTGAAATACACGACCGTGGCAGTCGGTGTCGTCGTATCGTCATCGAACGCGAAACTGTAGAAGACGCCGATGCCGAATGGGATAAGGATCATCAACAGAATGCGCGCGTCGCGCACGGCATCCTGGAAATCACGCTTGAAGATCGTCAGAATCCGATTGAGGCTTATCTGCATGGAAGTGGTATCGGCTCCGTTCATGTCTGTCGCAACCGTGATTTAAAGCGGGCGACCAGCCAGCGCGATAAACACATCTTCGAGCGTGCCTTCATGTGAGTGGATGGTGAGTACCCGGCCAGCCTGCATCCATTCCTGAAGATGTGTGGCCGCTATGGGATCATGCAGATCGACGGTGTGTTCCACGCGATCGTCGAGCAGGACTGTCGAGCTGCGCTGACCATAGCGCAGCTTCAGCTCGCGCGGCGCATCGAGTGCAACAATCTTCCCCTGGCTCAGGAACGCGACCCGCTGACAGAGTTCATCCGCCTCATCCATATAATGGGTGGTCAGAAAGACGGTCGTCCCTGCCGCACTGAGCTGTCGCACGATCTCGCGGATATCACGGGCTGAGACGGGATCGAGTCCACGCGTCGGCTCGTCCAGAAACAACAGGCGCGGCTGGTTGACGAGCGAGCGCGCGATCAGCAGACGTTGCTTCATGCCCGTCGAATAGGTCTTTACCTTGCGTCCGGCGGCTTCCGTCAAGCCGACGATGTCGAGCAGTTCAGCGGCACGGACGCGCGGTACGGCGTAAAGATCGCAGAAGAAGTGCAAATTCTCGCGGCCCGACAGACGCTCGTAGAGGTTCTGGTCTTCGAAGACGAGGTTGATGATCGGCTTGATCGCGTGGAGGTCGCTGACGATGTCGTGACCGGCGATCCTCGCCCGACCGGCGCTCGGACGTGTCCGCCCAGTCAGCATCCGAATTGTGGTGGTCTTGCCAGCCCCGTTGTGGCCGAGCAGTCCAAACACTTCGCCAGCAGCGACACTGAACGAGACGCCATCGACCGCCCTGGTCGGGCCATAGTGTTTCTCCAGGCGTTCAACAACGATCATCGGCTCGCCGCGCTGCGTCATGGTCCCCCTGCGTTCATTCGGCGCGACACTCTGCGCTCACCTGTATGAACGCAATCATAATCATACGGGTGCGCGCCGCCGCCGAACGATGGGAACACTGTACAGTGGGTCATGGCAGCTGTGTCATTCCAAGGAGAGGATCACAGTGATGATGCCGTTGTTTGATTCCCTGAGTAGGGACGGGATTCCTGACCCGTTCGATGGCCGAATCCTCGGTGAAACCCGTCCCTACTCAGGGAATCAAACAACGGCATCATCACTGTGGTGGTCTATTGAGTCGTAGCGAAACAACTCCCTGCGTTGGCTCTGTTCCAACGTTTGGAGATTCTTCGGTTTACCTATCAGACTGCTGAAAGGGTGCACTCCGGTGGAGGGGTCGTCCACCGGGGCGCGCAGGAGAGAGGAGGAGTGAGGATAGCGGATGTGAAGGTCACCAGCGAGGACGCAATCAGTGTGTACTGCTACAGCGCTCGCCCGCGCCGGTGATGTATCTACAATATCCAGCAGCGCTTAGCGGTGCCTTAGCACTTCCGTGACTCGGCGTCTCCAACCCGCCCGTAGATCGCCAGCAACTCTCTGACACGCTCCAGTGGGATTGCTTCCAGCCTGCGACCATGACGACCATCGGTCGTGGTGGCCATGAACAGCGCGTTGAGCACCGCCTCCTCCGTCGCATCGACCACCGCAGCGAAAATCGGATCAATCGAGCTGCCCTCGACCACGGCACGGCCGGCGACGCCCGCTTCTCCAGGTCGGTAGGTTGTGGAGAAGGCGACCAGCAGCTCTCCACTGCCGTTCCCGCCGGTCGAGCCGGTGCGGCCAAGCCCGAGCGCTGCGCGCTTTGCCACGCGCGCGAGCTGCCGACCGTCCAACGGCGCGTCGGTCGCGATGACGACGATCCCTGAGCCTTCTTCGTGGGGTGGATTCGACGCGACCGTCTGCCCGGCATCTTCTACAATCGGGAAGAACTCTCCAGCAGGAATCCCGGCAATCGTGAGGCGCGGACGCCGACCGAAGTTCGTCAGTACCAGCACCCCAACCGTGAAGCCACCGTCAGCGTCAGACAGCACTCGTGACGATGTGCCGATGCCCCCCTTGAAACCAAAGCAGTGCATCCCTGTGCCCGCTCCGACACACCCTTCACCAACTGGCCCGGAGTGCGCATGATCCAGTGCCGCGAAGACGTGTTCCGACGTGACATGGAAACCGCGCGCGTCGTGCAACCGTGAATCATCGCACTCGGCCACCACGGGGATGATGACGCTGTCCTCACCGACCGACGTGTCGTGCTGGATGAAGTAGCGACAGACCGCGTCGTAGACTGTGCCAACGCTCATGGTATTCGTAAGGAGAATCGGCGTGCCAAGCTGGCCCAGTTCCTCAATTTCGCTCCGGGCCGTCATCTCGCCCGTACCGGACAAGGCGAAGAATCCGGCGGCGACCGGCTGATGAAGCACATCTCGAGCTGGCCAGATTGCGGTCACACCAGTGCGGGCTGGTCCACTGCCTGGCATTAGCGTCTCGTCACCCCAATGAATCGTCGTGTGTCCAACCTCGACTCCCGCAACATCGGTGATCGCGTTGCTGGCTCCTGTTGCATAGCTTCCAATCTGGATGCCGAGGTCGCGGGTGCGTGATCGAGTGGAATCGGCCATCAGCGATCCTTTCAATGCGCATCGGGATCTATCGGCCCCGGTGCTCCCGCGCTCCCACCCGAATGACAGCAGCACGAAACCTCATATACTTGATCGTACATGCACGAGTCATCTTCGCGACAAAGCGTTCGGCGGCAGGTTTTCTCAGTCACGGTTTACCGATAGAGAGCGAAACATGAAGCGCCCGACGTATGTTGGCACGATGCCGTGTGTATTGTCGCTGATGTTGACGCTGTTCCTGGTTAGCTGTGGAGGCGGTGACACCGACGGCGACGACGGTAGCGGCGAATCTGGAAGTCCGACAGTCCTCGCGACACATACCGGGACCGTCGCGTTACCGACTGATGCTCCGGCACCGGCGACCGCCTCGCCGACGGAAATGGCATCGCCGACGATACGTGCACCGGCGACCGGCGACTCCAGTTCTGGTTCTGGCTCTGGTTCTGGCTCTGGCACGGGCGGCTCCGCACCGCTACCGACCGGTGGCGCTGCTTCGCCAACCGCAACCGAGCGACCGCGAAACGTCTCGACAACCCCGCGCCCGATCGCAACAAGACCGCCGGAGCCAACTCCGACTGCCGAAAACGTCTCCGACCTGGTCGTCGTCTATGAGGACAATTTCGATGATGGCGACGCAGGGGCACTGTATGTTGGCACCACCGATACCGGCGCGACGGCTGGCGTCGCGGATGGCGCGTATGTCGCCTCAGCTCCGGCTGACTTCTGGCAGTCATTCTCGGTTGGCGGCACCGAAGCGGTTACCAACGGTGTGATGTGGGCCACGGTCAGCCTGACCGGAACGGGGGGTGCGGCTGGCCTGGTTGCTCGGCAGTACAACACCGAGGACGGGGGCTATTGGCTCGTGACGTGCTGGATCGACACCGATGGATCGGCTGGCTGCCACGAAAATCGATCCAACGAGTTCACGGAGATTCTGGCGGTCGAGGCTGGCACGATCGCGTTGCAACCAGCCAACGCTCTCGTCCTCTCATTGGCGGATGGCGGACTGTACTTCGAGGTTAACGACCAGGAAGTCGGCGTCGCGACCGTCAGCGATCTCACGCCCGGCAACTGGGGTCTGTACGTCGAGACGTATGCTGGCGCGGAGAACACGGTCTATTTCGACGACATCACCGTCTGGGACGCCGGATCGTAGTGACCGATTCTGAGTAGTGCACCACATTGAATGTGCCGCGCATCGGGTTCACGGGTAGGGACGGGTTTCACCGAGCAACCCGTCACGTGCTGTGCTGGGAAACCCGTCCCGGTCTTGGCTCGGAACCGCATCCGTGGGCCAGGCTCGTCGGTTCTCGCTGACATCGGGACGAGTTTCCCAGCACGTTCGCTGGCCGAGTCCTCGGTGAAACCCGTCCCTACGCCGAAGGACAACCAGTGGCGAATTCACTTTGGCCTGCTACTCACAGACACATCAATGATGCGGTGAGTGCGGGCATCCGCAGGGGTTAGCTTATGAGGTTGCCATACGCATCAAGTTAGGCGAAACAGTCGTGACCACGTGACACGACAATGCTCCTGTGCGACCGTTGCGGGTGTTGTGCACCGCAGCGAGAACAGGAGCATTGCCATGACGAGTATACGCGGTCTGGCCCGTCGTCTTCAGCCCGTGCTCACCACCCGCGCCGATGCGATCGCCGAGGCGACCGGCTGCGTCCAACGACGCCGGGTGTTTACCAGCAGTACGCTCGTCCAGTCCCTGGTCTTTGGCTGGCTGGCGCGTCCGGATGCGACCTTGGAGGAACTGGCCCAGACGGCGACCAGCGTCGGCGCGCCAGTCTCGCCGCAGGCCATGGCGCAACGCTTCACCGAACCGCTGACGGACTGTCTGGCGACGGTGCTGGCCGAGGCGATCCAGTCCGTCGTCGTGGCGGCCGACCCGGTCGCCATCCCCCTGCTGGCGCGCTTTCGCGGGGTTGACGTCCTCGACAGCACGACCATTCGATTGCCCGATGCGTTGGCGGCGTAGTTTCCCGGCTGCGGTGGACGGGTCGCGCAGGGCACCCAGGCGGCCTGCAAGCTGCATCTCGGGCTGGATCTGCTGCAAGGTCGGCTGCTCGGCCCGACCATCACCGATGGCCGCGTCCACGACCAGACCGCTGAGGTCGGACCATTGCCGGTTGGCAGTTTGCGCCTGACCGATCTGGGGTACTGGGGGCTTGAGCGGCTGCGTGCCATCGACGCGGCTGGTGGCTTCTGGCTGACCCGGATCAAGAGCCAGACGCACCTCATCGACGCGGCTGGCTGCGCCTGGACGCAAGCCGCGTTCCTGGCGGCGCAGGCTGCCACCGGTGTCACGGAGGTCGATATCACGGTCGAACTGGGTGCTGAGGCGCGCGTGCCTGCCCGGCTGCTGGCGCAACGGGTGCCGCCAGCGGTCGCGGAAGAACGCCGCCGCAAGCTGCGCGCGGCGGCCAAGCGCGAGGGGCGCACGCCAACGGCGGATCGGCTGCTGCTGTGCGACTGGCTGGTGTTGACGACCAACGTCCCGGACGACCGCCTCAGCCTCGCCGAGGCGGTCGTGCTGGCGCGCGCACGCTGGCAGATCGAACTGCTCTTCCATCTCTGGAAAACCTATGGACATCTGGATCGCTCGCGCAGTACCAACCCGTGGCGCATCCTCGGGGAGGTGTATGCCAAGCTGCTCGCGCTGCTCATCCAGCACTGGACGCTCGTGCTTGGCTGCTGGCAGACGCCTGCCCGCAGTCTGGTCAAGGCCGCCCGGGTACTCCAACAACACGCCCTTGAACTGGCTGCAGCGCTGCCGCGGGTGTGCCAGCTGGAGGTCGTGCTGGAGCGGATCGTCCGCATACTTGGCCACGGCAATCGCATCGCCGCACGCCGTGGCAATCCGGCCACCTGGCAACTCCTGCTGGCCATCGATGACACGATTAATCCCTAACTTGATGCGTATGGGGTTAGCTTATGAGGTTGCTTACCCAGCGACGTATCCAATGTTGCCGCGAAACGCGATGGGCGATCGTCCCACGAGTTCAGGCGTCGCGTTGTTGGCCGTCGTATTGTCGAGCTTGAGCATCTTCAGCTGGTCGGTTGTTACTGGGGGGTCGATGAATGGGAGCATGCCCATCACCGCCGCAGCGGGCATCATGAGCGCGACTGGCACATGCACCTTGCGCTTCTGCTTGCCGAGCGCCGACGCGCACTCGTCAAGGATATCCTCGTAGGTGAGTACCTGCGCTCCACCGAGATCGTACGTCTTCCCGATCGTGTTGTCGTCTTCCACGGCCCGCGCGAACGCCGCACTGACATCGTCGAGATGCACCGGTTGGAAGCGCGACATGCCGTCACCGACCACGGGAATCAAGGGCGCCTGCTTCACGATATCGGCCAGCTGTGAGACGAATTGCACCTTGTCCCCTGGGCCGAAGACGATCGACGGTCGGAAGATTGTCCAGGACAGGCCGCTGTCTTTGACGTAATTTTCGGCGCGCCACTTCGTGTAGTGATAGGGATATTCCGGGAGGTTGTCCGCACCGAGCGCGCTCATCTGAATCAGGCGACCGACGCCGGACGTGCCTGCGGCATCGACGACGTTGACCGAGCCCTGGTAGTTGATCCGCTCGAAGGTCGCATCGCCCTTCTCCTTGATAACCGCCACGAGATTGACAACCACATCGATACCATGCATGGCGTTCACGAGTGAATCACCATCGGACACGTTACCCTGAGCCGTGCTGAAACCTTCTCGCTCGAAGCGATTCCCGTCGTTGGAACGCATCAGCAGGCGGACGGTATGACCACGGTCGCGTAATACGTAGCGCATCCGGTCGCCGACGTAGCCGGTTCCGCCGATCAGCAGCACATTCTTGCCGGTCGCGTCATCCATCGTCTGCCCCGCCTTCCATGATGTCGGTGTTACTGGATTCCGCTGTTACGATAGCACCTCCAGGGGACATTCCGTGCCGACTAATAGCGCGTCGCTTGGCAGCGGCCTGGTTTCGAGTGGAATCGCGAGCGGTTACTCGGCTTCGCTCACATCACGCAGCGCGTCCGGGTCAATCGTGAGATGGTTGCGTCCCTCGGAGACGACCGCGCGAGATTGCTGCAGCTCGAGCAGCTTCCGCGTTACCGTCACCCGGTTTGACCCGATCATGTTCGCCAGGCTCTGATGCGTAATCGGCAGCCCAATCGTGACGCGTCCGTCAGAACGTGTGGTGCCGAAGCCATCGGCGAGCTGAAGTAACGTCGTTGCCAGGCGCACCCCGGTGTCACGGGCCAGAAGGTGCTCGACGAGCGTATGCAGGCCGGCAAGCTGGCGTGACTGCGACTCGATCATCTCGCGCGCCAGGTCGGGGTTGTTGCTGATCTGCTCATCGAAATTTGCTCGGTCGATTCGCTCGACGACGGTGTCGGACATCGACTCGGCGATACAGCCACTGGCGTAACCGTCCTCAGTCTGATCCTGCGCAAAATACTCGCCCGGCCCAAGTATGGCGAGGTTGATGGAACGACCATCCTGAAGAACCTTATAGAGGCGCACGTAGCCGCTGGCTACGCGATACACAGCGTCAGTTCCGCCGCCTGGCGAAAACATCTCATCGCCATAGCGGTGGCTTACGGTCGTCACGATTAATCCTCCCCTTCGAGGCGTGCTGGCGCCAGAGAACGTGGCCCTCACTGGATCAGCACCAGACTGTGGCCGGGTCAAAGCGGCACTCGGCGCTGATGTCATTGATGGTGATGTGGATGCTGACTTCATTCGGAACCTCCAGACGGTTCGACCGTCGTTGCATTGCCTGACCAACGTTTCGACCTGTTTCACGCGCGTGTCCCTGATACTGGCGGGGCGGGATCTCCGTGCTTGACTCATGTATAACTCACTACAGATAGATTGTCAAGCCTTTGCACAGTATACTGTGCAAAGGCTTGACAATCTATCTGTAGTGAGTTATACATGAGTCAAGCACGGAGATCCCGCCCCGCCAGTATCAGGGACACGCGCGTGAAACAGGTCGAAACGTTGGTCAGGCAATGCAACGACGGTCGAACCGTCTGGAGGTTCCGAATGAAGTCAGCATCCACATCACCATCAATGACATCAGCGCCGAGTGCCGCTTTGACCCGGCCACAGTCTGGTGCTGATCCAGTGAGGGCCACGTTCTCTGGCGCCAGCACGCCTCGAAGGGGAGGATTAATCGTGACGACCGTAAGCCACCGCTATGGCGATGAGATGTTTTCGCCAGGCGGCGGAACTGACGCTGTGTATCGCGTAGCCAGCGGCTACGTGCGCCTCTATAAGGTTCTTCAGGATGGTCGTTCCATCAACCTCGCCATACTTGGGCCGGGCGAGTATTTTGCGCAGGATCAGACTGAGGACGGTTACGCCAGTGGCTGTATCGCCGAGTCGATGTCCGACACCGTCGTCGAGCGAATCGACCGAGCAAATTTCGATGAGCAGATCAGCAACAACCCCGACCTGGCGCGCGAGATGATCGAGTCGCAGTCACGCCAGCTTGCCGGCCTGCATACGCTCGTCGAGCACCTTCTGGCCCGTGACACCGGGGTGCGCCTGGCAACGACGTTACTTCAGCTCGCCGATGGCTTCGGCACCACACGTTCTGACGGACGCGTCACGATTGGGCTGCCGATTACGCATCAGAGCCTGGCGAACATGATCGGGTCAAACCGGGTGACGGTAACGCGGAAGCTGCTCGAGCTGCAGCAATCTCGCGCGGTCGTCTCCGAGGGACGCAACCATCTCACGATTGACCCGGACGCGCTGCGTGATGTGAGCGAAGCCGAGTAACCGCTCGCGATTCCACTCGAAACCAGGCCGCTGCCAAGCGACGCGCTATTAGTCGGCACGGAATGTCCCCTGGAGGTGCTATCGTAACAGCGGAATCCAGTAACACCGACATCATGGAAGGCGGGGCAGACGATGGATGACGCGACCGGCAAGAATGTGCTGCTGATCGGCGGAACCGGCTACGTCGGCGACCGGATGCGCTACGTATTACGCGACCGTGGTCATACCGTCCGCCTGCTGATGCGTTCCAACGACGGGAATCGCTTCGAGCGAGAAGGTTTCAGCACGGCTCAGGGTAACGTGTCCGATGGTGATTCACTCGTGAACGCCATGCATGGTATCGATGTGGTTGTCAATCTCGTGGCGGTTATCAAGGAGAAGGGCGATGCGACCTTCGAGCGGATCAACTACCAGGGCTCGGTCAACGTCGTCGATGCCGCAGGCACGTCCGGCGTCGGTCGCCTGATTCAGATGAGCGCGCTCGGTGCGGACAACCTCCCGGAATATCCCTATCACTACACGAAGTGGCGCGCCGAAAATTACGTCAAAGACAGCGGCCTGTCCTGGACAATCTTCCGACCGTCGATCGTCTTCGGCCCAGGGGACAAGGTGCAATTCGTCTCACAGCTGGCCGATATCGTGAAGCAGGCGCCCTTGATTCCCGTGGTCGGTGACGGCATGTCGCGCTTCCAACCGGTGCATCTCGACGATGTCAGTGCGGCGTTCGCGCGGGCCGTGGAAGACGACAACACGATCGGGAAGACGTACGATCTCGGTGGAGCGCAGGTACTCACCTACGAGGATATCCTTGACGAGTGCGCGTCGGCGCTCGGCAAGCAGAAGCGCAAGGTGCATGTGCCAGTCGCGCTCATGATGCCCGCTGCGGCGGTGATGGGCATGCTCCCATTCATCGACCCCCCAGTAACAACCGACCAGCTGAAGATGCTCAAGCTCGACAATACGACGGCCAACAACGCGACGCCTGAACTCGTGGGACGATCGCCCATCGCGTTTCGCGGCAACATTGGATACGTCGCTGGGTAAGCAACCTCATAAGCTAACCCCATACGCATCAAGTTAGGGATTAATCGTGTCATCGATGGCCAGCAGGAGTTGCCAGGTGGCCGGATTGCCACGGCGTGCGGCGATGCGATTGCCGTGGCCAAGTATGCGGACGATCCGCTCCAGCACGACCTCCAGCTGGCACACCCGCGGCAGCGCTGCAGCCAGTTCAAGGGCGTGTTGTTGGAGTACCCGGGCGGCCTTGACCAGACTGCGGGCAGGCGTCTGCCAGCAGCCAAGCACGAGCGTCCAGTGCTGGATGAGCAGCGCGAGCAGCTTGGCATACACCTCCCCGAGGATGCGCCACGGGTTGGTACTGCGCGAGCGATCCAGATGTCCATAGGTTTTCCAGAGATGGAAGAGCAGTTCGATCTGCCAGCGTGCGCGCGCCAGCACGACCGCCTCGGCGAGGCTGAGGCGGTCGTCCGGGACGTTGGTCGTCAACACCAGCCAGTCGCACAGCAGCAGCCGATCCGCCGTTGGCGTGCGCCCCTCGCGCTTGGCCGCCGCGCGCAGCTTGCGGCGGCGTTCTTCCGCGACCGCTGGCGGCACCCGTTGCGCCAGCAGCCGGGCAGGCACGCGCGCCTCAGCACCCAGTTCGACCGTGATATCGACCTCCGTGACACCGGTGGCAGCCTGCGCCGCCAGGAACGCGGCTTGCGTCCAGGCGCAGCCAGCCGCGTCGATGAGGTGCGTCTGGCTCTTGATCCGGGTCAGCCAGAAGCCACCAGCCGCGTCGATGGCACGCAGCCGCTCAAGCCCCCAGTACCCCAGATCGGTCAGGCGCAAACTGCCAACCGGCAATGGTCCGACCTCAGCGGTCTGGTCGTGGACGCGGCCATCGGTGATGGTCGGGCCGAGCAGCCGACCTTGCAGCAGATCCAGCCCGAGATGCAGCTTGCAGGCCGCCTGGGTGCCCTGCGCGACCCGTCCACCGCAGCCGGGAAACTACGCCGCCAACGCATCGGGCAATCGAATGGTCGTGCTGTCGAGGACGTCAACCCCGCGAAAGCGCGCCAGCAGGGGGATGGCGACCGGGTCGGCCGCCACGACGACGGACTGGATCGCCTCGGCCAGCACCGTCGCCAGACAGTCCGTCAGCGGTTCGGTGAAGCGTTGCGCCATGGCCTGCGGCGAGACTGGCGCGCCGACGCTGGTCGCCGTCTGGGCCAGTTCCTCCAAGGTCGCATCCGGACGCGCCAGCCAGCCAAAGACCAGGGACTGGACGAGCGTACTGCTGGTAAACACCCGGCGTCGTTGGACGCAGCCGGTCGCCTCGGCGATCGCATCGGCGCGGGTGGTGAGCACGGGCTGAAGACGACGGGCCAGACCGCGTATACTCGTCATGGCAATGCTCCTGTTCTCGCTGCGGTGCACAACACCCGCAACGGTCGCACAGGAGCATTGTCGTGTCACGTGGTCACGACTGTTTCGCCTAACTTGATGCGTATGGCAACCTCATAAGCTAACCCCTGCGGATGCCCGCACTCACCGCATCATTGATGTGTCTGTGAGTAGCAGGCCAAAGTGAATTCGCCACTGGTTGTCCTTCGGCGTAGGGACGGGTTTCACCGAGGACTCGGCCAGCGAACGTGCTGGGAAACTCGTCCCGATGTCAGCGAGAACCGACGAGCCTGGCCCACGGATGCGGTTCCGAGCCAAGACCGGGACGGGTTTCCCAGCACAGCACGTGACGGGTTGCTCGGTGAAACCCGTCCCTACCCGTGAACCCGATGCGCGGCACATTCAATGTGGTGCACTACTCAGAATCGGTCACTACGATCCGGCGTCCCAGACGGTGATGTCGTCGAAATAGACCGTGTTCTCCGCGCCAGCATACGTCTCGACGTACAGACCCCAGTTGCCGGGCGTGAGATCGCTGACGGTCGCGACGCCGACTTCCTGGTCGTTAACCTCGAAGTACAGTCCGCCATCCGCCAATGAGAGGACGAGAGCGTTGGCTGGTTGCAACGCGATCGTGCCAGCCTCGACCGCCAGAATCTCCGTGAACTCGTTGGATCGATTTTCGTGGCAGCCAGCCGATCCATCGGTGTCGATCCAGCACGTCACGAGCCAATAGCCCCCGTCCTCGGTGTTGTACTGCCGAGCAACCAGGCCAGCCGCACCCCCCGTTCCGGTCAGGCTGACCGTGGCCCACATCACACCGTTGGTAACCGCTTCGGTGCCGCCAACCGAGAATGACTGCCAGAAGTCAGCCGGAGCTGAGGCGACATACGCGCCATCCGCGACGCCAGCCGTCGCGCCGGTATCGGTGGTGCCAACATACAGTGCCCCTGCGTCGCCATCATCGAAATTGTCCTCATAGACGACGACCAGGTCGGAGACGTTTTCGGCAGTCGGAGTTGGCTCCGGCGGTCTTGTTGCGATCGGGCGCGGGGTTGTCGAGACGTTTCGCGGTCGCTCGGTTGCGGTTGGCGAAGCAGCGCCACCGGTCGGTAGCGGTGCGGAGCCGCCCGTGCCAGAGCCAGAACCAGAGCCAGAACCAGAACTGGAGTCGCCGGTCGCCGGTGCACGTATCGTCGGCGATGCCATTTCCGTCGGCGAGGCGGTCGCCGGTGCCGGAGCATCAGTCGGTAACGCGACGGTCCCGGTATGTGTCGCGAGGACTGTCGGACTTCCAGATTCGCCGCTACCGTCGTCGCCGTCGGTGTCACCGCCTCCACAGCTAACCAGGAACAGCGTCAACATCAGCGACAATACACACGGCATCGTGCCAACATACGTCGGGCGCTTCATGTTTCGCTCTCTATCGGTAAACCGTGACTGAGAAAACCTGCCGCCGAACGCTTTGTCGCGAAGATGACTCGTGCATGTACGATCAAGTATATGAGGTTTCGTGCTGCTGTCATTCGGGTGGGAGCGCGGGAGCACCGGGGCCGATAGATCCCGATGCGCATTGAAAGGATCGCTGATGGCCGATTCCACTCGATCACGCACCCGCGACCTCGGCATCCAGATTGGAAGCTATGCAACAGGAGCCAGCAACGCGATCACCGATGTTGCGGGAGTCGAGGTTGGACACACGACGATTCATTGGGGTGACGAGACGCTAATGCCAGGCAGTGGACCAGCCCGCACTGGTGTGACCGCAATCTGGCCAGCTCGAGATGTGCTTCATCAGCCGGTCGCCGCCGGATTCTTCGCCTTGTCCGGTACGGGCGAGATGACGGCCCGGAGCGAAATTGAGGAACTGGGCCAGCTTGGCACGCCGATTCTCCTTACGAATACCATGAGCGTTGGCACAGTCTACGACGCGGTCTGTCGCTACTTCATCCAGCACGACACGTCGGTCGGTGAGGACAGCGTCATCATCCCCGTGGTGGCCGAGTGCGATGATTCACGGTTGCACGACGCGCGCGGTTTCCATGTCACGTCGGAACACGTCTTCGCGGCACTGGATCATGCGCACTCCGGGCCAGTTGGTGAAGGGTGTGTCGGAGCGGGCACAGGGATGCACTGCTTTGGTTTCAAGGGGGGCATCGGCACATCGTCACGAGTGCTGTCTGACGCTGACGGTGGCTTCACGGTTGGGGTGCTGGTACTGACGAACTTCGGTCGGCGTCCGCGCCTCACGATTGCCGGGATTCCTGCTGGAGAGTTCTTCCCGATTGTAGAAGATGCCGGGCAGACGGTCGCGTCGAATCCACCCCACGAAGAAGGCTCAGGGATCGTCGTCATCGCGACCGACGCGCCGTTGGACGGTCGGCAGCTCGCGCGCGTGGCAAAGCGCGCAGCGCTCGGGCTTGGCCGCACCGGCTCGACCGGCGGGAACGGCAGTGGAGAGCTGCTGGTCGCCTTCTCCACAACCTACCGACCTGGAGAAGCGGGCGTCGCCGGCCGTGCCGTGGTCGAGGGCAGCTCGATTGATCCGATTTTCGCTGCGGTGGTCGATGCGACGGAGGAGGCGGTGCTCAACGCGCTGTTCATGGCCACCACGACCGATGGTCGTCATGGTCGCAGGCTGGAAGCAATCCCACTGGAGCGTGTCAGAGAGTTGCTGGCGATCTACGGGCGGGTTGGAGACGCCGAGTCACGGAAGTGCTAAGGCACCGCTAAGCGCTGCTGGATATTGTAGATACATCACCGGCGCGGGCGAGCGCTGTAGCAGTACACACTGATTGCGTCCTCGCTGGTGACCTTCACATCCGCTATCCTCACTCCTCCTCTCTCCTGCGCGCCCCGGTGGACGACCCCTCCACCGGAGTGCACCCTTTCAGCAGTCTGATAGGTAAACCGAAGAATCTCCAAACGTTGGAACAGAGCCAACGCAGGGAGTTGTTTCGCTACGACTCAATAGACCACCACAGTGATGATGCCGTTGTTTGATTCCCTGAGTAGGGACGGGTTTCACCGAGGATTCGGCCATCGAACGGGTCAGGAATCCCGTCCCTACTCAGGGAATCAAACAACGGCATCATCACTGTGATCCTCTCCTTGGAATGACACAGCTGCCATGACCCACTGTACAGTGTTCCCATCGTTCGGCGGCGGCGCGCACCCGTATGATTATGATTGCGTTCATACAGGTGAGCGCAGAGTGTCGCGCCGAATGAACGCAGGGGGACCATGACGCAGCGCGGCGAGCCGATGATCGTTGTTGAACGCCTGGAGAAACACTATGGCCCGACCAGGGCGGTCGATGGCGTCTCGTTCAGTGTCGCTGCTGGCGAAGTGTTTGGACTGCTCGGCCACAACGGGGCTGGCAAGACCACCACAATTCGGATGCTGACTGGGCGGACACGTCCGAGCGCCGGTCGGGCGAGGATCGCCGGTCACGACATCGTCAGCGACCTCCACGCGATCAAGCCGATCATCAACCTCGTCTTCGAAGACCAGAACCTCTACGAGCGTCTGTCGGGCCGCGAGAATTTGCACTTCTTCTGCGATCTTTACGCCGTACCGCGCGTCCGTGCCGCTGAACTGCTCGACATCGTCGGCTTGACGGAAGCCGCCGGACGCAAGGTAAAGACCTATTCGACGGGCATGAAGCAACGTCTGCTGATCGCGCGCTCGCTCGTCAACCAGCCGCGCCTGTTGTTTCTGGACGAGCCGACGCGTGGACTCGATCCCGTCTCAGCCCGTGATATCCGCGAGATCGTGCGACAGCTCAGTGCGGCAGGGACGACCGTCTTTCTGACCACCCATTATATGGATGAGGCGGATGAACTCTGTCAGCGGGTCGCGTTCCTGAGCCAGGGGAAGATTGTTGCACTCGATGCGCCGCGCGAGCTGAAGCTGCGCTATGGTCAGCGCAGCTCGACAGTCCTGCTCGACGATCGCGTGGAACACACCGTCGATCTGCATGATCCCATAGCGGCCACACATCTTCAGGAATGGATGCAGGCTGGCCGGGTACTCACCATCCACTCACATGAAGGCACGCTCGAAGATGTGTTTATCGCGCTGGCTGGTCGCCCGCTTTAAATCACGGTTGCGACAGACATGAACGGAGCCGATACCACTTCCATGCAGATAAGCCTCAATCGGATTCTGACGATCTTCAAGCGTGATTTCCAGGATGCCGTGCGCGACGCGCGCATTCTGTTGATGATCCTTATCCCATTCGGCATCGGCGTCTTCTACAGTTTCGCGTTCGATGACGATACGACGACACCGACTGCCACGGTCGTGTATTTCAGTGCGGGCGCGACCACGTTACCAGAAACGATGTCTCGCATCGCGGGCGGTACCGTCGACTTGACGGTACGAGAAGTCGCGGACGCGAACACGGTTCGCCAGCAGATCGACGACGGCGATGCGGACCTTGGCCTGATCGTCCCGGCGGGGTTTGATGCCGCAGTCGCCTCCAACGCGTCGCCTGCGCTGGACGTACTCATGACCGACAGCCAGGATCTTGGGGCGAACTATCTAGCGGCGACTGTCCAACCCGCACTGCGTGAGATGGCCGGGCAGCCCGAGCCTGCGCGCGTGAGCTTCGAAACCGTCGGTGGCGAGGCCGAGACGCTGGTCATCGATCGGCTTGGCATCCGCGAATACTTCGTCTTCGCCGCGATCCTGGTACAGATTGCGATGATCGCACTGCTGGCGATGCCGTCGGTGCTGGCCGTGGAGCGGGAACAGCGCACCCTGGACGCGCTCGTGATGATTGCGTCGAACCGCGAGGTCATCATTGCGAAAGCGTGTTGGGGACTGGTCTACATCGCCGGCTCGGTTGCGATTCTGGTGCTGGTGGCCGATCTCATTCCAGTCGAACCCTTGCCGTTCATTGCCGGAATCGGGCTATTGTCGCTCGCACTCGTCGGGTTCGGGTTGCTCCTTGGCCGGACGATGAGCGCGAATCAGCTTAACTCATGGGGAGGCGTACTCCTGTTGCCTGTCATCGCACCTGCCTTCATCATCGGCACGCCCGCCCCCGATTGGCTGACGGCAGCCGCGAACCTCACTCCAACAGCCATGGGCGCGCGCCTGGCGATCAACGGGCTGGCAGGTGAAACCCTCTTCGCCTCCGCTTGGCTATCAGTGCTAGGGCTGTTGATCTGGACGGTAGCCGGGTTCGGTCTCCTTACCTGGCGGATGAACCGTCGCGAGGCGTAAGTCAGCTTGCTGATTATTACTCTGCTAGAGTTAGCACATTGTGAGGGGATCATACGATGACCGTACAATCTCTGGTGCCGAAGGCCCAGTTCCTCGGCGGAGATGAGCGCGCCTACCTGTACACCGCTGGCGAGGGACTCGTGCCGCGAACCGCGCTCGACGCCACCCACAGGTACTTCGGGGACAAAGTGCGTGCCGGAGACGGTCGATCCGCCCAGGCGGAGGTCGAACGCGCCTGTCGCGACGCCCTGGCCCGCCTGATGGGCGTCGACGTCGCAGGCGATGACATTGCGCTGCTGGGCAGTACGTCAGAGGCGATCAATGCCGTCTATGCACTGATCGACTGGCAAGCCGGAGACAACCTCGTCACGGTGACGAACGATCTGGAGTTCCCCTCAGTCGTGCTGCCAGCAGCACGCATGACCCAGTCGGGGCAGGCCGTCGAAGTCCGCGTCGTCGAGCACCATGACTGGATCGTTGAGCCAGCCGACATCGCCGCGCTCGTCGACGATCGCACCCGCCTCGTGACCTTCTCCCACGTCTCGTACCGGACCGGTTTGCGACATGACCTTGAGGCAATCTCTGCGCTCGTCCGTAAGCGCAATCCGCGCGCGATCGTTGCGGTCGACGCGACCCAGTCACTCGACGTCGTGCATGTTCCGGCGCGATTCTGTGATTTTGTGATCGTCACGTCGTGCAAATGGTTGCTGGCTCCCCACGGCCTCGGCGTGCTCTACTGGAATCGGGATCGCCTGCCAGATGTTGAACCGGCGAGTATCGGCTGGTGGTCGGTCGTCGATGACCTGCACTTCCCGTACGAACTGAAGCCGACCGCAAGCCGCTTCGAACTGGGTGGGCCAAACCTCCTCTCGATCTACGCGTTGCTCGAAGGCGTGAATCTGCTGCTCGAAACCGGCATCGAACGGATCGAGGAACATGTCGTGACCCTCGGTTCACGGCTGCTTGCCGCGCTGCGTCCACTTGGCCTGCCCATCATGACACCGGACGACCCTCGCCAACGCGCGGGCATCGTCGCCTGGCTCGATCCCGACGCGCCAGCGACCGCTGCCGCTCTCGCCGAACAGGGGATTTTCGTGACCGGCAGCTCCGGTCGTATCCGCGCCGGGATGCATCTCTACAACGACGACTCCGACGTAGACCGGCTCGCGTCCGCGATGAGCGATATTGCACATCGGTGACGCGGCGGCGTCACCGCTCCGTCGAGGAGCGGGTCGCCAGTCTCTCGCATCCAGCCGCCGAGCCGGGTCAGGAGATCATCACGCAGCGACGCGTGAGCGGTTTCGTCGGCGAGGTTGGTCCATTCAAGGGGATCAGAGTCCAGATCGTACAGTTCGACGGGTGGAGTGTAGGCAGTTGCAGGAGCTTCTGGCACGATCGGGCGGGTGCGGCGACGCCACGATTGCGACGGGTCCATGAACGACGGCGCGTTCGAGAAGTTGACGATCAGCTTATGACCCTCGGTGCGAATCGCGCGCTGCGGATGATAGTAGTCGTGGTACGTCATCTCGCTGAACACGTCGTCACGATGCTGGTTCGTCTCACCGTTCAACAGCCTGGTGAGGCTGCGTCCCTGCACCGTTTCATGCACGGCGCAACCCGCCAGTTCCAGCAACGTCGGAAAGAGATCGATGTTCGAGACAAATGGTGACACAACCTGACCACCCGTCCACCCACGCGCTGGCATCTGCACTAGCATTGCAACCTCGATACCGGGATCATAGAGCGAACATTTGGCGCGGGGAAACGCCAGGCCGTGGTCGGTCGTGAAGATGACGAGCGTGTCCTCCGCGATGCCAAGTTCTGAGAGTCCATGCAGGAGCGACCCAACCGCCTCGTCAAGGTAGTGAATCGCGCCCTGGAGTTCCGCCAGCTCCTCGCGCGTCGCAGGCTCATCGCGCAGCCACGGCGGAATCGTGACCCCACGGCTGTCATCCGGTTCCAGATAATCGTTCAGAAATCCCATCGTCAGTGACGCGTCCTGATCAGGCGATGGCGCGCGGTGCGGCTCGTGGTAGCCGATCTGAAGGTAAAACGGCTGTTGCTGTAGGATGTACGTCGTCATGAGGGCGATCGCCTGAGCGCTCATCTCGTCGCCGCGCCCCTGCGGTACGATGTCCTGGAAGCCGCAACGCTCGACTGATCGCGCCTCGTGGTGCAGACCAACGATGCCGGTCCGGTAGCCGCGCTCACGCAGCGCCTGGGCGATGTGCAGTTCGTCCTCATGCAGATCCCAGCCGAACTCGGCATGCGTCAGCCCCATCACGCCGTTCGAGTGGGGATAGCGACCCGTGAACAGCGACGCGCGCGACGGGCTGCACTGCGGCGCGGTGCAGAAGGCTCGCTCGAAGCGCATGCCCTCCGCTGCCAATTGATCGAGGTTCGGCGTCCGCACCGTCGCTACGCCATAGCAGCCGAGATGCCGTCCAAGATCGTGGCAGGTGATCAGGACGATGTTCGGTCGTTGTTGATGCTGAGTCATCCTGATCCCTTTCGCGTAGGGTCGCCGCTTGCCGCGACCGGCGACGCTGATCGCCGGTGTGGACTTGCAAATACCCTGGCCGGACGATGCGGCTACTTCGCCACCGCAATTTGTGCGGAAACCTCTAGCAGCGTTGGCAGGCGCGTCCGAACGCACGATCAGCGACGCCGGTCGCGGCAAGCGGCGACCCTACGACGAGGGAAGGATTTGACCGCGACCGACTCGCTCAAGGTTGTCCAGCAGTCTCGCGGTCACTCGCGCGATCTCCTCGACGGCGGCGTCGAACGCCTCCGCGTTGCGGCGCGACGGTTGGCGGTAGCCGCTGATTTTTCGGACATATTGCAGCGAGGCGGCGTGAATCTCCTCCTCGGTTGCGACAACCTCGGGTATCCGGAGCTGCTTAATGCTGCGACACATTCCCCGACCGATCCCTTCTGATTACGACAGTGCGAGTTCCCCGGCAGCGTGTTGCTGGCGGAGTTCGGGAATGATTCGCTTGGCGAGGTCGATGAACAGCGGCGGCAGGTCCGAGAACGGCGTATTGAACAGGAAGGTGCGGACGCCAATGCGCGCGTAGTCGGTAACGTGCGCGCGGAACGTATCGACCGAGCGGAGCGGATCGGCATACGCGGAGATTGTCCAGCGAATGTCGGCCGGGTTTCGCCCAACCTCCGCGCAATAGTCATTGAGCAGCTTACCGTTCGTGGCGAACTCTTCTGGTGGCTTTCCGCCGTCCCAGTAGTCGGCGTAGCGCGCGACGTGGCGCAACATGCGCTTGCCACTCGTGCCGATCATGATCGGCATGTGGCCGTTGACCGGCTTCGGCTCGAACGGTGCGTCTGCTAGCCGATAGTATTCGCCGTCAAACGTAGTCCGCTCCTGCGTTTCGAGGAGATGAATCATCTCCATCGCCTCTCCGAATCGATCGACGCGTTCTCCCGGAGCGGGCAGGTCGATGCCGTACGCCTCGTGCTCGCGCACGTTCCAGCCAGCTCCCATCCCGAGAATCAACCGCCCGCCAGACAGGTGGTCGACCGTCACGGCCTGCTTAGCGAGCATAGCCGGGTTGCGATGCGTGTTGCCCGTCACCATCAGTCCGAGCTTCAGGCGTTCAGTGCGCATCGCCATTCCGGCCAGCAGCGTCCAGCCTTCGAGCGTCTCATCGGTTTCGCTGTCGCCGAGCGAGAAGAAATGGTCAAACGCCCAGGCCGAGTCCCAGCCGTTCTCCTCCGCGTACTGCCAATGTTCCATGATTTGACTCAATGGTCGCCGATGCTGTCCAGTTACGATTCCAAATTCCAGTTGATCTGTACTCATACGTATCACGCCTCTCTCTATGAAGGCTTACAGTACGACACTTCGCCTACACGCGGCGACTGCGCGAAACACTGCGGCGGCCGCCTGTTATGATCGCATCAGCAAGATCATGAATGAATTGCACGGGCTGATTGCTATTGCTACCGAATCGGTGTATCGGGGAGGAAGTGAAACGTCGTATGGCGCAGTTGACGGGCGGACAGGCGATCGTTGAGTCGCTGAAAGCACATGGGGTCGATGTTGTCTTTGCCCTGCCGGGTGTTCAGATGGACAATCTGTTCGACGCCTTCCACCGCGCACAGGATAGCCTGCGCGTCATCCACACCCGCCATGAGCAGACCACCGCTTACATGGCGTTCGGCTACGCGCAGGTCACTGGCAAGGTCGGCGTCTCTGTCGTCGTGCCAGGGCCGGGTCTGCTGAACGCGGCTGGCGCACTCTCGACCGCGTGGGCCTGTAACTCGCCGGTGCTGACGATCACCGGACAGATCTTCGATCATCAGATCGGCCTGGGCATCGGCGCGCTGCACGAGATTCCCGATCAGCTCGGGATGATCGCCCACATCGCGAAGTGGACACAGAACATTCCGACGCCTGAGGACGCCCCGGTAATCATGCAGGAAGCCTTTCGCCAGCTGACGACTGGTCGGCCACGCCCAGTCGTCGTGGAGATGTCACCGGGTATCATGGGACAACTGGGTGAAGTGTCATTCGATGATGCGACCACTGCGAACAATGCTGAGATCGACGACGACGCCATCGACCGCGCGGCCAAGCTGCTGGGTGCGGCGAAGTATCCGGTCATCTACCTGGGTGGCGGCGCGCAGGATGCTGGTGATGCAATCCGACAACTAGCCGAAGATCTGCAAGCGCCGGTCATCATGACGCCGAGCGGACGCGGCATCCTCTCCGACCGTCATCCTTTGGCGCTGTCGCTGCTCGGGGGTCACAAGGTCTGGGCGCAGGCGGACGCCGTCCTCGCCGTCGGGACGCGTTTCGAGCGACCGATGCTTGACTGGGGCATGGACGATGACATCAAGGTCGTGCGGATCGACATCGACCCAGAGGAGCTTGAGAGGCTTGCCAAGCCGGAGGTTGGCATCGTCGCCGACGCTCCGCGTGGTGTCCGGGAGCTGGCCGAGCGCGTGTCGCGCTACAACACTCCCCGCAAATCACGCACGGACGACATCGCCGTTGTCCACGAGCAGGTAGCGGAGGAACTGTTTGAGAAAGGCCAGCCGCAGGCGTCCATCAACGAGGTCATTCGTCAGGAGCTGCCGGACGATGGCGTCTATGTCGGTGACATTACCCAGGTCGCGGCCTTCGGTGATATCGGCTTCCCCGTGTACCAGCCGCGCACGTATGTCGGCGCTGGATTCCAGGGCACGCTCGGCTACGGCTTCGCGACGGCACTCGGCGCGCAGGTCGGAGCTGGGAGCCGCAAGACGATCTCGATCAACGGCGACGGCGGCTTCCTGTATACGCAGCCGGAACTCGCCACGGCCAAGCAGCACGGCATCAATCTCGTCGCGATCGTGTTCAACGATGGAGCGTACGGCAACGTGAAGGCGATCCAGCGCACGCGCTACGGTGGCCGCGAAATCGCCTCGACGCTCGAGAACCCTGATTTTTTCAAGCTGGCCGACGCCTTCGGCATTGCCGGCCGTCGCGCCGAGACGCCGGAACAGCTCCGTGAGGCGATCCGCGAAGGTTTCTCGCTGAACGAGCCGATGCTGATCGACTACCCGACCGCGCCAATGCCGATGGTCCGCCAGCTCTCGCGCGGCAAGGTGCGTGGATAGCGTAAAGGTCGTTGAAAAAGCCGCTGACTTCAGGAGTGCGGGTGAGCGTTGCAGAGACACGGCGGGTCCGTGTCCCTGCAATGCTCATCGGCAAACTCGATGATGTGTGCCGCCGCCTTGGCTATCCGGCGAACAGCCCCGAAGTCGATAGTTGGCGGGCGACCCAGCGCAGATCGTGATCGCGCATGTCTTCTTCCGGGCAGCCGAAGAACGCGATGACGAGATCGCGGGACGGCGAGATGTGAAGTCCCTGGCCGCCATAGCCACCCTTGAAGAAGTCGCCATCCTCCATCACGAGATCCCATTGCCACGTGCTGTGGATCGGTCGTTCGCCGCCCATGCCGGCGGCGTACTTCTCGGCGGGGCCGTCGTAGATAGCGGGTCTACCGCCGTGCTGGATCGCCTGTAGATACGTGTCGGACACGATCTGCTCCCGGCTGACTACCGACCAGCTTGGCGTAAACAGCAGGCCGAAGCGAGCGACATCGCGCAGCGTGGATGACATACCGCCGTGGGCCGCTGGCGCGCCAAACGGCGAGATCGAGATCAGGGCGTCCGATTCTGCCCCGATGCGCGACCAGATCAGGTCGGTCAACGCCTCGTTGTAGGGTTGACCGGTGATCCGTTCGACCAACCATGCCAGCACGAACGTGTTCGGTGATGTGTATTCCGACACCGTCCCAGGCGTCGTGTGACGGCTCAGCGTTGCGAGATAATCGTAGGTGGACGCCGTCGTCTGCTCGGTCTTAGTGAGCCAGCCGAGGCTTGCTTCATAGGCGTAGTACGGATGGCCTGGTTCTGAATACGCGCCCTCTGTCATCTCCAGGCAGGCGATGCCGGAGGACATGTCGAGCACGTCCTGTACGGCGACGCCCTCCCAGCCAGAACCCGCCACTTCGGGAAGGTACGCGTCTACCGGCTGCGCCGCATCGAATTGCCCGCGATCTGCGAGGATCGCGAGTGCTGTCGAAGCGAATACCTTGGAGACCGACATGTACATGTGCTTATCGAACGAACGCATCCGTGGATACGCCTCATAGACGATCTGCCCCTGATGGACGACGACCAGCCCGTTGATGGTGCTTTCGAGTTCATGAACGTACGCATCGAGCGTCGTATCGCCGCTGGATGTTCGAATAGCTGCGGCGCCTATGTCGTCGCGCGGCACGACGTTGAGCTGGCTGATCGCGCCGTCGCGGTGGATGATCGCGTGCGGGAAGAATTCGGACATGTGCAGAAAGGCGTAGCGCATGACATCGCCGCCGTTCGACCAGTTCGCCAGCGTGACGGCGTTGTGCCAATGCTGCATCTCTGCCTGGGTGTACCCAGCGGCCTGCGTTCGTTCGTTCATGTTCGTTGCTCCACATCTCGTTACGACGGTCGTTCCAGTGTTTTGAATCTGCTACTCGACGTACCGCTCCTGGTTCGGCTGGCGCAGCCTGCGCATCATCGCCTGAATCTCAAAGCTGCTGACTCCGAAGCGGTTCATCGTGAAGCGGGTCATCTCGATCGCCAGCTCCAGTTCTCCGATGACTGTCTCGGTGGCGCCCCGTTCCTGGAGAATGAGCCGCTCCGCCTCGCTGTGTGTTCGGGCAACGATATCGATGCGCGGATTCATGCGCTTGGCCTGATCGACTATCCGGCGCGTGGTCAGCGCGTCCGGCACCGCAATGATCAGGAGTCGAGCCTGTTGGACGCGGGCGCGTTGCAACAGGACCGCGTGGTCGGCCATACCAACGAGTGCGTTCAGATTCTGCTTGCGGAGCTTTTGGACGACACGCTGGTCCTGCTCGATGACGATGAACGGGAAGTCGCGCCGCTTCATTGCCTCGCCAATAACACCACCGACGCGACCATAACCGACCAGGATGGCATGTGCGCGCATCGGATGCACGTCCAGTTCCATCGTCCCCATGTTGGCGCGTGTCGGCCAGCGGTTCTCGAACCAGCGCGAGAGCGGTATCGCGAGCTTGAGCAGCGGCGCGGTCAGGACGATGCTGACAGCACTGCCAGCCAGCATCAGGCTGAAGATGTTCTCCGTAACAGCTCCGGCCTCGCGGCCCACACGCGCCAGCAGGAACGAAAACTCACCGGCCTGCGACATCAACGTGCCGGTCAGGATCGCGGTTCTGATTGGGAAGCCGAACAAGGGAATGAGTGCGGTAATAATCACGCCTTTGACGACGACGATCAGGAAGACCGTCAGTGCCAGCAGCGGCAGATGCGAGGCAACGAATCCCAGGTCCACCAACATTCCGACGGAGACGAAGAATAACCCCGCGAAGATGTCGCGCATCGGTTCGATGTCGCCAAGAATCTGATGCGACAGGTCGGACTCCGACACGACGACGCCAGCAGCGAACGCCCCGAGCGCCAGCGACAGTCCGAACAGCGACGACACGTAAGCAGTGCCGAGGGCGACCGCCGCGACCGTGAGAATGAACACCTCTCGATTGTTGAAGCCTGCGACGATCTCAAACAGGCGCGGCAATACCCGCGAACCGATAGGGAGCAACAGCGCAAGGAACAGGCTCGCCTTACCTATCGACCACGCCAGCTCGCCCGCCAGGTTGTCGCCGCCCTCTGCCAGAGCCGAAAGCGTTACGACGAGGACAATCGTCGCGAAATCCTGCACGGCAGACCACGCGAGTGCGAGTTGTCCATGGGCCGCATCGAGATCGCCGCGCTCATCCAGCAGGCGACTGAGCACAGCGCCGGAGGAAATGGCGATGACCGCTCCGAAGAACAGTGCCTCCATTGAGTCCCAGCCGAGCAGCATTCCGACGCCGAAGCCGATTGCCAACATGGCTGACATCTGAGCGACGCCGCCCAACCCGGCAACCCGACTCATGCGCAGCAGATCGCGCAGGGAGAGGTGGACGCCAATCGCGAACATCAGGAGGATGACGCCGATTTCAGCCAGCTCCTCGACAACGACGGCGTCGCCGACGAAGCCCGGCGTATATGGTCCGATGGCCAATCCAGCCACGATGTAGCCGAGGATGATTGATTGTCGCAGTGTGACCGCCGCGATCGCGCCGACCCACGCCACTCCTAGCGCGGCCGCCAGCGTGACGAGCAGATGAGAGTTTTCCATCGCTATCCACCCGGATCGTTGGCTCGCACGACGATACGTGGACTTCGTCCAGGTTGCGCGGTGCATGCTCGACGTTGATTCCAGGCGAACGCCTAGTCCCCCTATCCTAACGAGCAACGTCTCCAATGTCGAATCAGACGGATGAAGTGAAGACGTTGATTGCATTGTTACTGAGGGGATATCCATGCAGCCTGAGCATTCGAAGGGAATGTACCTCGCTCACTCTTCGTTGGCATTACAGAGATGTACCCCTGCTCTGTAACGTGATGGTCAGGCTCTGCAATCCACGACATAGTATCGCAACGATTAACGGGAGGGGACGGGAGTTGAAGTCACATGGATGAGCAACTCAGGATTCTGATTATTCTCGGAAGTACGCGCGAGGGTCGTTTCGGGGATACCATTGGCCGATGGTATACAGAGGTCGTCCGTCAGCGTGCTGATATGGATGTTGAACTGATCGATC
>Ga0136611_10000222_pt1 | contig 35361 bp, 32 predicted proteins | sample AntDrymUQ2232306_2_FD_106645 | JGI IMG/M metagenome (GOLD analysis project Ga0136611, IMG submission 106645) | Polar desert sand microbial communities from Dry Valleys, Antarctica - metaG UQ223 (23.06) | ecosystem: Environmental > Terrestrial > Soil > Desert | place: Antarctica: Dry Valley...
AGATTGGTCGCATCCCAACGTTCGGGGAAGAAACCCGCCCCTACAACAGGGTGGCACATCCACTGTGGCGCACTATTCAGAAGACGTTGGCAAGATCACTGTGGCGCTAAAGACATTGGCCATCCCCTCTCGACGCCAGTGTTTCGACAGGCACTCGTCACGCTTCGAGCCGGTCGGCCAGTCTGTTGGCTTGGTTGGTAGCGTTGGTGATGCAATCGGGTATGCCGACGCCTCGATAAGCCGATCCAGTGAGAGCGAGCGTTGGCAGTGCCCCAAGTCGTCCGTCGATCGCGGCCAGGCGTTCCTGATGGCCGAGGTTGTACTGCGGTAGCGCGCGTTCCCAGCGGTAGACGCGCGCTACGACCGGCTCAGCATCAATATCGAGGATGTCGGCCAGTTCCCGGCGAACAAGTGTGATGAGCTCGTCTTCTGGGAGAAATGCTGGTGTTTCGTTGCCCGCGCGCCCGACGAAGCCGCGCATCAGTGCCATGTCTTCTGGAACTCGACCACCGAACTTGTTGGAACTCCAGGTCACGGCGGTGAGAGTCCGTCCCTCGGCGCGCGGGATGACGAATCCTCGCCCACCTTGCTTTCCAACGACATCGCTGGCTCGGAAGGCTAGTGAAATCGTCGCTGATGACACGTATTCGATGCCACTCAGTAGCTCGCTCAGATCGTGGTCAGTGTTTGCAAGCAAAGTCGCGGTGGACCACGCGGGTGTGCTCAGTACGACTCCGTCGAATGCTGACTCAATCCCATCGCTGGCCAGTGTCACTTGGTTGGGACCGACACCAAGCGCAGTCACCGTTGTGCCGGTCAGCAGTTTCGTCGTCTCGAGCGCGTCTGCGATCCCGTCGACCAATTGTCCGAGACCACCACGCAAGCTGACGAACGGAGTCCGGCGCGTACCGGGAGTGGGCGGCGCAGCTCGAGCCTGCCGCCGCTGGGAGATCGCGCCTTTGATGACGCTGCCGTAGGTACGCTCCGTGTCACGCAGACGCGGGAACGTCGAGAGCAGACTCAGCTTGTCCGCGTCTCCGGCGTAGATGCCTGAGAGGAGCGGCTCGGCCATGCGTTCGAACGCCTGACGGCCGACACGTCGGCGGACGAACGCGCCAATCGATTCGTCGTCATCGCTCTTTCGTGGCGGGATGACATAATCGAGAGCCATGCGCACCTTCCCGAGCGGAGAGAGGAGCGGGGTCCGCGCAATTGAACGGAACTCGGCTGGAACGAGCAGCGTGATCCCTTCCGGCAGCGGCATGAGTCGGCCGCGCCGCAGGATGAATGTCCCGCCACCGTCCGGAAGCGTATTGACGACGCTCTCTGTCAGCCCAACCCGCTCGATAAGCTGGAGCGCCGCTGGCTTTGATGAGAGGAACGAGTCCGGACCAGCGTCGATGAGCAGGTCATCGACTTGGTCTGTATGCAGTTTGCCGCCTAACCGGTCGTTGGCCTCGAAGAGGGTTACGTGGTGCCCACGCTCCTGGAGCGTCAGCGCGGCGGTGAGACCGGCTATCCCGCCGCCGACGACCGCGACAGTCGCCACCTGCTAGATCGCTCCGACTGGCTGCATGGCTGCCCGACGGATGCTGTTCGCGACGGCCTCGACCAGGCCGGGATCGTCGTTGAGCATGCGGGGGCGCTCCAGGAGGATACCGAGCTCTGCCGCCTGATGCTTGTGTTCGATATCGACATCGAAGAGCACCTCGACGTGATCGCAGACGAAGCCGATTGGCACGAGCAGGACGTTCGTGAAGCCTTCCTCCTTGAGTTCCAGAAGCGTATCCTCGACGGTTGGCCCCAGCCACGACTCGGCACTGGCCCCCTGCGACTGAAACGCCCAGCGCCAGTGTTTCGGCTGAATCTTCTCGACGACGAGTGCGACCGACGTCTTGAGTTCCTCTGGATATGGGTCCCCGGATTCGAGAATGCGGGCTGGGAGTGAATGTGCGGTAAAGAGGACTGGCACGTCGGCTCGAATATCCTCCGGGAACCTCTTCAGCGCCTCAGTCACGCGCGCGGAGACCGCGTTGATGAACGGCGGCTCGTCCTTCCAGCTCTCGACCTTCGTCACCGGAATGTCGGCGTGGTTTTCCAACAGCGCCTTGTCGAGCTTGGCCATGTAGGCACCGACGCTCATGCGGCTGAAATGCGGGGCCATGACGACTGCGATGATCCGTTCGACGCCGTCCGCCAACATGTTTGGCACGACATCGCCAATGTACGGGTTCCAGTGACGCATACCCACGTAGACCTTGTAGCGCATGCCCGAATCGCCGACGTCGAATTCGTTGAGCGCTCGTTCCACGGCGACCGCCTGAGCGTTCGTCAACGCGAGGATCGGTGAGCTCCCGCCGATCTGCCGGTAGCGATCGGTGATCTCCTCCAGGAGTTCGTGCGAGGTCGGTCGGCCACCACGAATGTCGGCCAGATACGGCTCTACCTCTTTGAGATTGTTCGGGCCACCGTAGGCCATCAGCATGACGCCGATCAATGGAATGTTGGAAACATCCGACACGAGTGTATTCTCCAATTGCTACCTAGCCAGCTGCCTGCTTGGACTCGGCACTATATTCATGGACCATCTCAACGACGGCGCGAACGGTATCAACCGGCGTCTGTTGCAGGATGCCGTGACCGAGGTTGAAGATGTGCCCCGGTCGTCCGCCCGCCAGGTCCAGAATGCGGTGGACTTGCGCCTCAACCTCCGCCAGCGGCGCGAACAGTGCAACCGGATCGAGGTTGCCTTGAATCGCGCGGTCGTGCCCAATGGTCTCCCAGGCGACATCCAGCGGAATGCGCCAGTCCGCGCCGACCACAGGTGTGCCAACCTCGGCGACCGCGTCAAGCATCCCGGCTGTGCCGGTGCCGAAGACGATCATAGGGACGCCCTCTGGCAATACGTTGGAGACAATGCGTTGCGTGGCAGGTAACACGTAGCGCCGATAGTCGTCGGGCGACAGCGACCCAGCCCAGGAATCGAACAGCTGGACGCATTGGGCACCGGCGCGGATCTGAGCGCGCAGATACGCGCTCGTCATTTCAGCAATCTTGTCCATCAGCGTGAACCAAGCGTCCGGATCGGTGTACATCAGCGTCTTTGCCAGCCGGAACTCGCGCGATGATCCGCCTTCGATGGCGTACGACGCCAATGTGAAGGGGCCACCGGCGAACCCAATCACGGCAACCTTGTTGTCGAGCTCGCGCCGCACCAGCGAGATCGCCTCCAACGTCGTTTTCAGGTTCGATTCTTCTGGGACGACTGGGCGCAACGCATCAATGTCCGCGCGGGAACGCAGCGGATTGTGCAGGACCGGCCCTTCGCCCGCCGCGAACTCAAGCTGCATCCCCATTGGCACAAGTGGTAGCAGAATGTCGGCGAAGATGATGGCGGCGTCGACACCGAGTGCGTCGACGGGCTGGAGCGTCACTTCAGCTGCCAGTTCCGGCTGGGCGCAGATCTCGAGAAGCGTGTGGTTGGCGCGAATGGCGCGGTATTCGGGCATGTAACGGCCCGCCTGGCGCATGAACCAGACCGGGGTGCAATCGACTGGCTCGCGACGGCAGGCACGTAGAAAGCGATCGACAGATTTCAACGTAGCTGTTTCTCCCTCCGGGTCGCGGCACGCGTCGCGTCCGTCCCGTACCGGATTATACGGACGGGAGACTCCTGAGAACGAGTCTTATTGCTACAACCGAAAAGGTTAGCGGCGCTAGATGACGATCATGATCTCATCGAGTGGCTTCTTCGTGATGACCGGCACCTCACATCCTTCTGCCGGATATCCGACCGGAAGCACGACAAAGGCTCGCTCATTCTTCGGGCGTCCCAGCACCTCATTGAGGAAACCCATCGGACTTGGCGTGTGGGTCAGGGTTGCCAGGCCGGCGTTATGCAGAGCCGCAATGAGGAAGCCGACTGAGATTCCCATCGATTCGCCCGGATAGTAGTGCTTGACCCGGCGCTCGCTCCCGTCCTCTGCCGTTTCAACGCCGTAATCGAGCCGAAAAGCAACGATCACAACCGGGGCGATTTCCAGATATGGCTTGGACGCGTTGGTGCCCAGTGGCTTCAGCGCATCGAGCCACTCCTGGCTCATGCGGTGCGAGTAGCCCTCGCGTTCCTCGGCCTCAGCCGCCTCGCGCATGCGACGCTTGGTGTCGGGATCAGTCACGACGACATAGCGCCAGGGCTGCTGATTCGCTCCGGACGGCCCTGTGCCTGCCGTCGCGATTGCATTGGCAATGACACCCATCGGGACCGGATCAGGGGCGAATGCTCGGACGCTGCGTCGCCGTCGGAGCAGGTCACGGAACTCTTCGGACCGCGCGACGCTCTCTGCTTCCGGCAAGCGCTCGAAATCCAACCGATGAAATCCGTCACCATGCATCAAAACACTCCTTCAGGGATTTTCAGACGACTGCTCGCATTTGCTACGTTCGCGGACGATGCCGTATACTAGCGCGATCGTCGGACACTGTCCGGTGTTCACGCATGGGCCGCTAGCTCAATGGCAGAGCAACTGACTCTTAATCAGTGGGTTCGGGGTTCGAGTCCCTGGCGGCTCACATAACACATTAGCCGAAATTTAGGAATGAATGACAGAACCGCCCTGTATTGGGCGGCGTTGTTGCGTCTGTATAACCGTGACATCGTCTGATGGCTCGGTCAGGACTGCAAGCCGATGCTACGCGTCAGCAGTGGGCTGCGACTCTTCAGATTGAGCGACGAGGGACAACATGCGTTCGACTGCTTCGGCGGTGATCGCGAAGTGGGAGGCGTCCCAAATTGGCTTGCCGCCGCGCAGGATAATGACCTGCGGAGACTCATGCTGCACACCTGTCTGGACTGCTACCTGCTGCGTGACATCGCGCTGGCGCGAGACATCAACCAGGGCGATGGGCGAGTAGGTGAGCTGCTTCATCTCGACGTTGGCGCGCCCGCTGATCGGACAGAAGGGATCGTGCATGAAGAGGACGACCGCCTCCTCGCTGGAACGAGCGATCCACGCTGTAAGTTCCTCCGTGTCAGTCACCGGAACGAAGCCAGTCGCGTCGTGTTGAGTTGTCATTGCGCTGCTAAACCAAACCTTTTTCAATCTCGCTAGAAGTGTCATGCGATCAGTCTATGCATGGTCGATGCCACCGTCTTAGCGTCGCGGATGCTGGGCTCCTCTTTGGTGGCACGACTTGTGCGATTCCTGCCGATGACAATGTAATGTTCACTACCAGAGTCGGGCCTGTCAGGGTCATCCAAGTGTCAATATAGAGATCGATGTTAGGAAAGTCCCAATGCTGGAGCAGAGCCAAACCACCAATCGGTCCGAGGTCCCACGGACTGTATCATCCGCTCAGATCCACGAACTGAAGAACCGCCTGACAGTCATCAAGGGCATCGGGCAGCTGCTGGGACGACAGGTACGCCGTCCGGAGCTGGAACGCACTCGGCTGGAAGACCGTGTTACGTGCTTGCAGAACGAAGTCGTGCGGATGGAGATGCTAATCAGCGAGATTGCCCGTCGCGATGACGTGTCAGTTGCTTCGAGGACGCACAACGTTCACGCAATGGGCTATTCGGACGACTAATTCCTCGACCGAGTGCCTCTCGCTTCTACCTCGATTACGCCAAAAAGAGAGTCGCGGTATTCTGCTACGCCAGACGAGCGGATCGCGCCCGAGCGCTGTGCGTCGGAACGCGCACATTCGCACGTTGGCATGAAAGCAGACGCGGAATGCGAATTACGCGAGCGACTACGTGGATAGTCGGCAATCCCTGGAAAAACTGGCTGTTTGTCCGCCTGGATACAGACCAGCCGGGCCTCTATGGTATCGGCGAAGGTACCCTCAACGCGTTCGCCCGCACGGTCGAGGCGGCGATTCATGAGCTTGCACCGCGCTACGAGGGCATGGACCCGTTCCAAGTCGAGACGATCCTACAGCGCATGACCCGCGACCTCTACTCTGAGGGCGGCCAGATCCACATGAACGCCGTCGCCGCGATCGAGATGGCGTGCTGGGACATCATTGGAAAGGAAACCGGGCGACCGATCCACGATCTCCTCGGCGGTCGCTACCATGAGTCGCTACCAGCCTATGCGAACGGCTGGTACACCGGCCCGCGTGCCCCATCAGCGTTCGCGGAACGCGCCCTCGAAGTCGTTGCGAAAGGCTATGCGGCTCTCAAGTTCGACCCGTTCGGTGCGGCCTGGCGGACGATGACTCCGGTGGAGCGCACATTGTCACTCGATATCGTCTGCGCGATCCGTGATGCGGTCGGGCCGGACATCCAGCTCATGATCGAGGGACACAGCCGATTCAGCGTCTCCGAGGCGATCTGGGTCGGAGAACGGCTCGCAGAGTTCAGCCCGACCTGGTTCGAGGAACCGACCCATCACCAGAAAATCGATTCGACCGTTGAGGTCGCGCGTCGAACCACGGTTCCTGTCGCCACCGGAGAGAGCTTCACCAGCACGCACCAGTTCGCCGAGTTGCTCTCCCACAATGCCGTCCATATTCTCCAACCCGATCCCTGCAACATGGGTGGTATCTGGCGAACGCGGCAGGTCTGCGCGATGGCGGACGCGCATTACGCCGTCGTCGCGCCGCATCAGGCGCAGGGACCAGTCTGCACAGCGCTCTGCGTGCAGCTCGGAGCCTGTACCCCGAATTTCCTCGTCCAGGAACTGTTCGACGAGTTCAACGTCGATTGGGAACGTGAGATTGTCTCTCCCCCCGTCGAGGTCGTGAACGGGCACATACAGATTCCGACGCGTCCGGGCCTGGGCATCGAGCTGAACTGGAGCGAGCTCGACAAGCATCCATACCAGGTGCAGAACTTCCTTCCGCTGTTCGCGCAGGGCTGGGAGCGACGCGAGGGCGGCGACACGCCCGTAGCGGCCAGCGCGGCATCAATCCCCGCCGCTGACGAGGCTTCTGTCGAGGGAAGTGCATCTTGAGCGCACTCTCGGGAATCATTCCGGCGCTGATAACGCCATTCGATACTGACAACAACGTTGATGGGCCATCGCTTCGGCGACTGGTCGCCTGGCAGATCGCGGCGGGAGCTGATGGTCTGCTAGTGAATGGGCTGGCCGGTGAAGGCATCTATCTTTCACTTGCGGAACGCGAACGTGTCACCGAGATCGTCGTCGGTGCAGCCGATGGATTGCCTATCCTCGTGGGCTGCACCGCCGACACGACTGAGAATGCGTGCTATCTCGCCAGAGGAGCTGCCGAACGTGGCGCTGCCGCCGTGATGGTCGCGCCACCGCGTCAGCCGACGTGGTCGCAGGAACAGTTCCGCGTCCACTATCGTGCGGTCGCAGCTGCGTCTGATTGCGAGCTGATGGTTCAGGATGCTCCGTTCGCCATCGGCGTCGAGTTGGGCGTTGAGCTGGTTCTGGAACTCGCGGCAGAGCTCGATACCATTCGGTCATACAAGAGCGAGGCGCTGCCGTACTGGGAGAATGCTACGCGTGCCAGAGCAGTTACTGGCGATCGCCTTGGAGTGTTTGGTGGTCACGGCGGGGTGTATCTGATGGACGTGCTCGACGCTGGCTCCGTTGGCTTGATTCCGGGTGCGGATGTCACGGCAACGCTCGTCCATGCCTGGAACGCATATCAGGCTGGGGACCGGACATCCGCGAATGACGCCTACCTGCGGGTGCTGCCGCTCCTCGTCTTCCAGGCTCAATCACTCGGACTGCTGATTGGTGGTGCGAAAACCCTACTTCAGGCGCATGGCGTCATTCAGGAAACACATTCGCGGCACGTTGACGCGAATCTGTCGGAGACGACCCGCCAACGTATGCTATGGCAGGCCCGAGCGGTTGGCGAGCTGCCCGAATCCTAATGGCGTCCGCGGGCGGTAAAGACAGCTGAGAGGGTGCGGAACAGAATCTGAATGTCGAGCCACAGACAGCGCCGCTGCATATAGGCGATGTCGAGGCGGAGCCGATCGGTGAACTCAGTTTCTCCGCGCCCGCTAATCTGCCACAGCCCGGTCAATCCTGGCGTCACATCAACTGGTGCGGATGTGAGCGACGTGACCCAGCGATCCGATCTAGGGAAGCAGGCGGTGCAAAGCACCGCCTGGGCGTACGGTTCGTTTGTGTCCGGAAAATTTCTCGTCTTCGTCAGCACGATCATCCTCGCTCGTATTCTGCTCCCTGCTGAGTTCAGTCAGATGGGGTACTGCCTGATCGCGATTCAATACCTCGATATTCTCAACGGCTTCGGCGTCAGCAGCGCCATAATTTCGCGGCGCGATCGGATTGAGGAAGCCGCTAACGCCGCCCTGCTCATTGGCGTCACGACCGGTATCGTGTTGTTTGGGCTGTCCTGGATCGCTGCGCCGTTCCTCGCTGAATTCTTCAACGAGCCGAAGGTGACGGATCTGCTACGAGCGCTGGCGATCGTGATCCCGATCAGTGCAATCGGTGCGGTTCCGACTGCGCTGATCCAACGGTCCATGCGTTTCAAAGCCAAGTTCGTGCCGGACATAGGACGTAGCATAGCGAAGGGTGGGTTGTCTGTTATTCTGGCCTGGCAGGGCTACGGCGTCTGGAGCCTTGTAATCGGGCAGATCGGCGGGGAAGTTATCGCGACCGTCATCACCCTTGCGCTGGGCCGCTGGAGACCGACGCGCAAACTGGACCGACAGGTGACGCGGGAGATGCTCCGCTATGGGTTCCACATCATCGCGGTCGGAATCGTCGGCGCGCTCATCATCAACGTCGACTACCTGATCGTCGGTCGTGTACTCGGTGCGGCGGCACTGGGCTACTACACGCTGGCGTATCGGATTCCGGAACTGGTCATTCGCAATACGAACTACGTGATAGGCAAAGTTGCCTTTCCACTGCTCTCACAGGTGCAATCCAGCGCAAGCGAACTGAAGCACGCCTACGCTTCGCTGCTGCGCTACGTGTCCCTGTTCACAATTCCGGCCGGCGTTGGACTGGCACTGATTGCTCCAGTGTTCGTGCGGACGTTCTACACGGAGCGATGGGACGACTCGATTCCGGTCATGCAGTTGATCGCGCTTGCCCTCGGAATCTCATCGATCGGGTTTCTCCCAGGCATCATTTACAAGTCGATCAACCGCCCCGATATCCTCAATCAACTGTCACTGGTCAAGCTCGGCGCGACGGTTGGCACACTGCTGCTGGCAGTGCGCTGGGATCTCGTCGGCGTCGCTGCTGGACAGGTCGTGTTGTCGGTGTTCTTCGTGACACTCGATACACTCGTCGTTCGTCGTGTGTTGGCGTTCACCGTCGACGATCTGATGCGTGCGCTTATGCCGTGCGTGGCCAGTACGACGGTGATGGCTACGGCAGTGATCCTCCTGAGCGCCGTTGTTCAGCCTTCGGGAATCGCTGGTCTGGTGCTTGTGGTCTCTGTTGCGCTGCTGGCGTACATCGGGACGCTTGCGCTCGTTAGTCGGGAGACGGTGACCCGCGCCCATCGGGTCGTCCGCTCCGCGTTCGCGCGGGCAACCTGATGGCGTCTGAGACCATTGTTCGAGTCAGCGCCATTATCAGCACCTACAACTACGCTGCGTTCATACGCGACGCGCTTGACAGTGTTCTGGGTCAAACGCGCCCTCCGAACGAAGTCATTGTCGTCGACGATGGGTCGACCGACGAAACCGCTGACATTGTTGCCAGCTATGCCAACGCCGGGGTCAGATACGTTCATTAACCAAACCGGGGAGCTGGCGCAGCACGAAATCGGGGCGTGGCTGAATCCACAGGATCGCTGATCGCGTTCCTGGATGCGGACGATATCTGGTTACCCGATAAGCTGGAGCGTCAGCTCGCGTATCTCGACAATCATCCCAATGTCGTCATTGTCAGCGGCCAGATGATCTGGTGGCACGTGCGCCGGGATTCGCGGCACATCGAGCGGTTTGGAGTCGCGCCAGGTCGTAACGTCCATCGTGAACTCACCGTCAGGAACATCGTTGGAAATCCTTCGATGGCCCTGATGCGGCGAACCGCGCTCGATCAAGCTGGTCCGTTCGACGAGACACTGCGCTGGGGACAGGACTGGGAGATGTTCGTGCGACTTGCGCGGGTCGGCGATCTGGGATGGCTGGATGTTCCGGTCGTGATCTATCGGTGGCATGGCAAGAGCCTGTCTCGCGACAATCGCTGGGTGCGGCTCGACACGTTGCAGCGTATCGCATGGCGCGCGATCGATGATTATCAACCGGCATGGCAACGACCGTTGCTGCGAGAACGTGCCTGGAGCTCGCTCGAACTGGACCGTGCTCGGCTGGCGCTCTCCACCAACCGTCCGCGCCTTGACCACGTGCGCCACGCCATCGGAGCATTTGCTGTCTGGCCGTTTGACGACACCCGCGCCAAGGCGGAGTTTGCGGCACGTTCGCTCATCGGAGAGCAAGCGTATCAGCGTCTTCGTCGGTTGCGCGCCCGGCGTTGACTCCGATTCAGTCCTTCCGGCGATGCCATTCTCCGCTGTCGTCGTCCTTCTCATAGTCGCGCTTGACCGCTCCCCACGCTACGCAGTGCGCGCGTTCTTCGTTTTTTCCGAACTCGTCCCGGGCGCTGTTGTAGGCTGCCTGATGTATCTCCTGCGCGTGCCTGGGAAGGTGGCCCCGCACGCTTTCGGGCAGATCACTCGTTGATTGGTAAGGCATCTGGCGCTCCCTTTCTGACTACCGGATTGCATAGACTTCCAGCCCGGATTGTCAGCATCGCGCGTACCATGGTCCCCAGCTGCCAGGTATTCGTTGATGACGACGTTGAACGACTCGGTACTTCCGTCGCATGCCTATGGACCAGCTTCACCCCTACACTCGAAGATGAGGAATCGCGTGTAACGAGGGGCAAGCATGGTCGCGCTTCGCAATTGATTAACCTGGTCCAGTGCCGTGGTCGTTCCACTCATGGTGTTTCTATTGCTGCGCGCTGGAACGTTAAACGACCCAAACTGGGTAGTGCCGAATCTGCATTTCTTCGTCGTGTCCTTGACGAGCCTGATCGCTGGGTTTCTGGCGTGCCTGATTGTGGTGGCAGTCGGGCAACTGCGAGACGCTCGGGTCATTTTCTTGTCACTTGCGTTCCTCGCGATCGCTTGAGTCTTTGCGGTCCACGGACTCACAACCCCTGGCGCGCTCATCGCAGAGCCGAATCAGTGGGTCGGGTTTTCAGCACGGCTCAGCCTGTTTCTCGGAGCGATCTTCTTCGCCCTCAGTGCATTCGATCATCATCCTCGCTTTCAGGCGTTGGTGGTTCGAAGGCAGAAGCTCATCACCGCATCGTTCCTGATCGCGCTGCTGATCTATGCGACAGTCGCGCTCAACGAAGCCGCAAACACGAAATCCACGGCTGACAGTAACGATGTCACATCATCCCAGCGTTCGGAATACTGGGGAAGCTCGGAGTATGAGGAATACGACGAAGAGGAGGAGTATGGCTCAGGCTACGATGTCAACGCTTCCGGTGTGAACGTCGATGAAGCACACGATGATGACGCTGGATACGGAGATGTGAGCTCCGCTGGTAGTGTCCACGACCATGACACCGCCGGATCGACGGGTCGTGAGGGCAACTCTCAACCGTTCCAGTCCCTGACATCCAGGATCGTGTCTGAAAGCACGATGGTGGCGACGCTGATCTTCCTGACCGCCGCAATGCTGTATTACGCGAGTCTCTATCGGCGATCACGATCTCCGATGATCGCTGGCTTTCTCCTTAGCGCAATCTTTCTGATTCAGGCCGAAATCTGCATGTCGTTCGGGACAGTGTGGTACGCGAGCTGGTGGCAGTACCATGTGCTGATGCTGGCCGCGTTCATTGCCTCGTCACTTGGTCTGGTCGTGCAGTACAGCCGCAGCGGCTCGGTTCAGGGAGTTATAGAGGGACTCCTGGCTCGCACAACTGTCGAGCGACTTCAGACGGGTTACACAGACGTGATCGTCGCGCTGGTTGCGGCGGTCGAGGCGAAAGACCACTATACGCGGGGACACACGCAGCGTGTCGCTGAGTTGGCGTTGCGCATCGGCGATGACCTGAGATTATCACCCGATCGCCTGCGGATGCTTGGACAGGCCGCCATGCTGCATGACATCGGTAAGATCGGTGTCCCGGACTCTATCCTCAACAAACCCGGCAAGCTGACAGAGGAGGAGTTTGCTATCGTGAAGCAGCATCCATCACGCGCCTATGAGATGGTCAAGGGCATTCGCTCGCTCGCCCCGTCGCTGTCCGGCATTCTGTATCACCACGAGCGCCTGGATGGCAGTGGATATCCAGATGGGCTAACGGGTGACGCTATCTCACTCGACGCGCGCATCATCGCCGTGGCCGATGTGTTCGATGCCCTCACATCGGAACGTTCGTATCGGAAGGGATGGTCGATCGAACGGGCGATATTGGAGATCGAACGCGACGCTGGCACGAAACTAGACGCGCCCTGTGTCGCGTCATTGAAGCGCGTCCTGGGGAACCTCCACGAGTCAGTTGCGACCCCGGCTCGAGCGCATTTACCATCACATGACTTCCATCCAGCGGCCATGTCTTCTGACTGACCCATCGAGTCGTCATGCGGCGACTCAGATGCTGATCCCGGCGAGTTATATTTCCCCATCCCAAGTTCATGTTGTAGAACTGATGGTGTCGGATTGCGATGCCTGTCGGCTCAGACACGTGTTCGGTTTCCGTATTGAGCTGAGTAACACGGTGGGAATCGTGCTATGCCTGATGCGGAAGGCGCGGCGCGACGTAGATGCGGACGCCTTTTCGAATCAAACGGTTCACGAGCGCGAGCCGCGTTTCCAGGCTGAGGCGTCCAAAGGTAGGCAGAAGCTGAATACCATTTTTCTGCGCTTTGGCAACAATCCATTCGCGGAATTGCCGGTCGCTCATTTCAGGTACAGCGAGATTTGTCGAGCCGTCATCGTGATCGTTGTACAGTAGTACGTAGAGTCGGTTGAGATCGTCGAGAGTCAGTTCCTGATTCGACACGTTGCCTCCGCAAGGCGCTCAGTCTCCGTTAACCAATTCATGAAGTTTCGCTCTTGCCCGTCGAGTAGTATAGCGATGGAAGCAAGTTGCCTCGTCGTCGCACGTTGAAGGCGCTTCACGCAGTCTCCCGTCCGAATCGCTAAGTATGGGAACAGGTATGACGAGTACACACGAAGCAGGATCAGCCTCGTTCGGAAACGGGTTGGGTGCGCCGTTCCAGCGCTACGTCAAGATCGTCGCGACGCTCGGTCCAGCGGTGGCCGACCGGTCAAACCTGGAGGCGATCATCGACGCCGGCGTCGATGTCGCACGCGTCAACTGTGCGCACGGGTCTCCAGAAAGCCGTGCCAGGCTCATCGCGGATGTCCGCTCAATTGGAGAGGCACGCCGCCGACATATCCCAATTCTGTTGGACTTACAGGGATTGAAAATCCGCACAGGACCACTCGTTGGAAGCGAACCGGCCATGCTCGCGCGCGGTTCGAAGATTCGCGTTTATCCGCATCCAGTGGATACGACCAACGAACAGATTGGCGTCACCTATCCCTCACTGCTCAGTGTCGTACATCCCGGATCACGCATTGTCCTCGCCGACGGACTGATTGAGATGCTGGTCGAAAGCATCACTGACGAGTATGCGAACTGCTCGATCGGTCGCGGAGGTCCGCTCGTCGCCCGCCAGGGTGTAACGTTGCCCAACGTTTCGATTGAGGGTGGAAGCCTGACCGACGCGGACTGCGTCGACATCGAATTCGGGGCGGAGCATGGCGTCGAGTATCTTGGGTTGTCGTTCCTTTCCAGTGCTGAAGACGTCGCTCACGCCAGAGCGGTTTCCGCAGGCTTCGGCCACAAGCCCGGTATCGTCTCGAAGATCGAGCGACCGTCCGCGTTGGAAGCGATCGAGTCAATCGCGCGCGCATCGGACGCCGTGATGGTGGCTCGCGGCGACCTCGGTGTGCAGATGCCGCTCGAACAGGTTCCCCGCGCGCAAAAGGAGATTATCTCCGTCTGTAATCGTCTCGGACGCCCGGTCATCACGGCCACGCAGATGTTGGAGTCGATGATCATGCAGCCGGTGCCAACGCGCGCTGAGACGAGCGACGTGGCGAATGCCGTCCTGGATGGCACTGATGCAGTCATGCTCTCCGCCGAAACTGCGACCGGTCGCCATCCGGTCGCGGCGGTGGACATGATGAATCGGATCATTCGCGAGGTGGAGCGGGGCGGTCCCGTGCGTCCGCAGGTGGTCCGGGAGATCGCAATGTTGACCGATCCGGATCGAATCATCACGGATGCGCTCGGTCGTGCGGCGCGGGCGCTGTCAGACGCCGCACCAATTGAGTATATCGTGGTGTTCACGCTGACCGGCTCCAGTGCGCGTCTCATCGCAAGAGGTCGTCCGCGTGTGCCCGTAGTCGCGATTACAACGGACCCGTACGTCGCTCGGCAACTTTCGCTGGTCTGGGGCGTCCGCTCGTTCGTCATGCCGCTGATCGACGACATCGAAGATCTGTTCCGAGCATCGTCGCGGCTGTTGATTGACTATGGCATCGCGCGACGCGGAGCAGAAGCGCTATTCGTCGGTAGCCTGCCGATCTACCGAGTGAGCGGACGCACAAACCTTCTGCACGTGCGACCTATTGAGGACTGACGGTGCCAATCCACACTCGATGTCTCCGCGTGGCATGCCCCGTGCAACGCCTTCCCCGCATTGAGCGTGTCGTGCGTTCGGTGGTGGAGCGGAACCGAAAGAGGGAGTAGCCGACGATGGATGACATGGACGAACAAGACTCTCCAGTCGACAACCAGACGTACAACCTGTTGCAGATGCTAGTGAGCAAGCTCGAAGCGGTCGAGGCGTACGCGATCTATATGGAAGACTTCGACGAGCAGGCGCTTGAAGTTGCTGAGCGCATTCAGCGCGAAGACCGCGCGCACGTCGACGAGCTTCTCAAGCTGCTCGGCATCGGCGGTAGATAGACCGTTCTCGGCGCGTTACCAGCTGCGCGCTGCACGTCCCGATGAAAACCGCGATACTAGGCCGGAGTTCCCAGCAGGAGACTCTGGCCTTCGCGTTTGCGGAGGCGGACTATGCACATCAGGTGGTATGGCGGACGGATCGCAGCGAGGGGCTATCATGGCGATCGAATTGATCGAAATACGTGAACTCGATGGTCCAAACTATTTCGCCCCCTTTCCGGTCATTAAACTGGAGATCTGCGTCGATGCGCACGAACACCTCAGCGCAGATGCACTGAGCGTTGCCGCAACGCGGGTCGGTCACCCGATTTCCGACGATCCAGCGTCCGCGCTGGTGACTATCATTCCGGCTCTGCACATCGAGATTGGCGAACCACCGCCGACCGTTCAGACCATTGCTCTGGATGAATCGGATCATGTCGCGATTGTGTTCGACTGGAAGTGGCGTGAAACAGGGCTGCGCATTGCCCGGACAGCATACGATCTGATCTCGGGCTCGCCCGATGTACCGACGGCCGACGTCCTGGCACACACGCTCGCCGTTGACCAACGTGACAACGACGTGCCGCTCTGGGTACGCGACGATCGGCGTCGCATTCCTACAGTCGGTATCACTGCGACGAATGGCAAGACGACGACGACACGCCTCATCGCGCATATCGTTCGCCTCGCTGGAAAACACGTCGGCTGGTCGAGTTCTACGGGCGTCTACATCGATGGCGAGCAGGTGATTGAGGGCGACTATACAGGACCAGCAGGTGCGCGCCGCGTGCTTGACGATCCCAACGTTGATATCGCGGTTCTCGAAACCGCGCGCGGCGGGATTCTGTTGCGAGGACTCGCCTACGAATCGAATGACGTTGGCGTGTTCTTGAACGTCTCGCCGGATCACCTTGATATGCAGGGGGTAAAGACGGTCGAGACACTTGCGGAAGTCAAAGGCATCGTTGTCCGGGTCACGCGTCTGGATGGTCTGGTTGTCCTCAACGCGGACGACCCGCTCGTCATGAAGCAACGTGACCGTGTCCGTGCGAATCTTCTCCTCTTCAGTCAACTGCCAGATAGCCCCATTATCGCGGCTCACGAACAAGGTGGCGGGAAAAGCCTCGTGCGCTTTGCGGACGAGATTCAGTACTTTGACGGCACGATGCGGCAGACAATCACCATGGTTGAAGATCTGCCGATGGCGTTTGGCGGCCGAGCGCGCCACATGGTCGAGAACGCGCTTGCCGGGGCGGGGGCAGCGATTGGTTTGGGTCTCGATCTGGAAGTCATTCGGGATGGGCTGCGGACGTTTCGCTCGGATACCCGGACGAACGTTGGACGTCTGAACGTGTTTCGACTCGAAGGGCGAATTGTGATCGTCGATTACGCCCACAATGAAAGTGGGCTTGACGAGTTGATCACGTTTTCTCGGGCGCTTCAGGCGGGTCACGGACGCGTCGCAGCGATCGTCGGCACGGCCGGAGATCGCGGCGATGATGTCCTACGAGGACTGGGCAGAATTGCAGCGGAGCGCGCAGACATGGTCTTTGTGAAGGAGAATCCGAAGTATCTGCGAGGACGGGCATCCGGTGAACAGGTAGCAAACATGCGAACTGGTGTTGAGTCAGTCGGTGGGACTAGCAAACTCGTCGGATCATACGAAGGCGAACGCGAGGCGTTGATTGCGGCGCTCGCTGCCACCGAACCAGGCGACGCGATCGCGATCATGTGCGTCGAGGAACAGCTTGGCATCTTTCGCGAGCTGCGTGACCGGGGAGCAGAGGAATGGTCCTGATGCCGAGACCCGCATGAATGAAAGCCTTCAACGGCACGATGCATCCATCCAGCCGATCAATGAAGATACAATCGACCACCATTGCTTTGGATGCGGCAATGGGAATCCGCACGGTCTGCGCCTGCGGTTTCGCACGTTGTCCGATAGCGGATTCTGGGCCGATTTCACCCCGACACGCGATCACGAAGGCTACATGGGCATGACGCATGGTGGCATCCTGTCGACGGTCGCCGATGAAGCGATGAGCTGGGCCGTTACGGCGGTAGGTGATCTCGGCGTTACCGCGCGGATGTCTCTGACGTTCCGCCGTCCGGCGCATCTTGGCGATACGCTGCGTGTTGAGGCGTGGATCGTTTCCCGGCGGAGTCGAACGATCGATACCCGCGCCGAGATACGGTCTATCGCGACAGGTGAACTCCTCGCAGCCGCGGATGGATGTTTTGTGCGTGTGTCGCGCGACCAGGCAGCAGCCTTCCGTGATGGGTACGGGCAGGAAGCCGACGAAACGGCGTTCGGCGCTGCTGCACGGCGTAATTCCGGAATTGATGTGAGCGGGTGAGTCTTGGGAAACAGTTATGCCGTTGACCGAACGTACGCGACTTCCGTATAGTCCACGCGAGTGTTCAGCTTGACCGGACGACCGGTGAGGGTTGCGGGGTGGAATTGAACGATGGTATGCGCGGGCCGCTCATGCCCATTGGCGGCGCTGAGGACAAGTTCGGCAACCGCACGATACTGCGTCGGTTCACCGAGCTCGCCGGAGGAAGCGCGGCTCGTATCGCCATTATTCCGACTGCATCTGCGGTTGATGATGCTGGACAGCGCTATAAGGGCATTTTCCTAGAGCTCGGTGCGGAATCCGCCGATGTGATCTTCGTTGGCGACCGCGATGACGCCAACTCCGACGTTCTCGTAAGCCTTATCGAGCAGTCAACTGGTATTTTTATGACTGGCGGAAATCAGCTGCGCGTTGCCAGCATCCTCGGCGGAACCCGAATCTCGGATATGCTGCGCCGACGCAGTCAGCAGGGCATTCCCATCGCCGGTACCAGCGCGGGTGCGTCGGTGATGAGTAGCGTGATGGTTGCGGGGGGGAAGAGTGGCACGACGCCACGCCCGAATAGCGCCGCCATGTCTCCGGGCCTCGGTCTGATCGACACGATGATTATCGACCAGCACTTTCGTGAACGCGATCGCGTGGGCCGTTTGGTGACGATGGTGAGCTACAACCCTGGTCTCCTTGGATTGGGCATCGACGAGGATACTGCCGCGCTCATCACAGCAGACGGCACGCTTGAAGTGCTCGGACGCGGTTCGGTCCTGGTAGTTGACGGAACCCACATGCGCAGTGATATTTACGCGAGTCAGGGAAAGCATCCACTGACTATTGAGAATGTGGTTATTCACTTCGTCGCAGAGGGTGCGCGCTTCGATCTGACTCATCGGAAAGTCCTCAGCACGAGGTAGCCGTGTTTGTATCTCGTCGCATTTCTCCTGAGTAGGAAGTCTGCCGCGTGGCTCGGTCGGACTGCCGCTCATTCTTCGTTCGCGGCACGGTCCCGGTGTACCAGCGTCTGGTTTCGCCGGCAGTGGGTATTGGGGGAGCAGCGATGCCGATCACCATTCTCGATTCAAAGATATATCGGGGTCCGAATATCTGGGCGCGCGTCCCAGTCATTCAGCTCAGGGTCGATATTGGAGAGCTGGAAGATCGACCGTCGAATCAGATCGACGGCTTCACGGATGAGCTCGTCACACTCATCCCAACGCTGTTAGATCACTACTGTTCGCTCGGGCGACCCGGCGGATTCATCGAGCGCCTGCGCGAGGGAACCTGGATGGGGCATGTACTCGAGCACGTCGCCCTCGAACTGCAATCTCTCGCGGGTTCTGATGGGAGCCGTGGCCTCACCCGCTCGACCGATGAGCGTGGTATCTACAACGTCGTTTACCAGTACAGCCAGCAGGATGTCGGCCTTGCCGCTGGAGATGCTGGCGTCCGGCTACTGAACGCACTCATTTATAAGAGCGACGACGAATTCTCCTACGAGGCTGAGCTTGAACGGGTCATTCGTGTGGCTGAGCGCCTGGCCTACGGACCTAGTACGAAGGCATTGGTGGACGAGGCCGAACGGCGCGGGATTCCGGTCATCCGACTCGACCCGCGTCGGTCGCTGGTCCAGCTCGGCTATGGCATGTACCAGAAGCGCGTCTGGGCTACGGTGTCATCGGAAACGAGCAACATTGCCGTTGATATTGCCAGTAACAAGCGACTTACCAACCAACTGCTTCAGGGCGTTGGGATTCCAGTACCGCGTTCGGCAACGGTAGAAACTGCGGATGAGGCCGTCCGCGCCGCCAACTCGATCGGCTATCCGGTGGTCCTCAAGCCACTGGACGGCAATCACGGGCGTGGAGTCCGCATCAATCTCGGGAACGCCGAAGAGGTGAGGGAGAACTTTCCAGCTGCCATGGAGGAGAGTCGAGGTGGTTCAGTCATCGTCGAATCATTCATTGTCGGGAACGATCACCGCATCCTGATCGTGAATGGAGAGATGGTCGCCTGCGCCGAGCGTGTACCGGCCCATGTGGTGGGCGATGGCGTCCATACGGTCGCGGAACTGGTGGAGATTACCAACAGCGACCCTCGACGTGGGATCGGTCACGAGAAGGTGCTGACGCGCATCACGATCGATGACGCGGTGGTAGCGCTCCTTGAAAAGAATGAACTCGCGCTCGACGCTATCCCGGAAACGGGCCTGTTCGTCCAGCTGCGCTTGACAGGGAACATGTCTACCGGAGGCATCTCGATTGACCGAACCGACGAGATCCACCCGGACAACATCGAGATCTGCGAACAGGCGGCGCAGGTGATCGGTCTGGACGTAGCCGGCATCGACCTGATCGTCGATGACATCACCCAGCCGGTCAAGGATCAGGGCGGCGCGATCTGCGAGGTCAACGCCGGTCCCGGCTTTCGCATGCACACCCATCCAACTGAGGGACATCCGCGCGATGTCGCTCGTCCGGTCATCGAGAATCTCTTTCCACGTGGCGAGCCATCGCGCATCCCGATCGTTGCCGTCACTGGTACGAACGGCAAGACGACCACAAGCCGCATGATCGCCCATATCCTCAAGATGGCCGGTCGGCGTGTTGGGTTGACGACGACCGACGGAATCTACGTCGACGGTACGCAGATTCTCAAGGGCGACATGAGCGGCCCCAACTCGGCCCAGATGGTCTTGCAGAATCCGACGGTCCAGACCGCTGTGCTCGAGACGGCACGTGGCGGCATCCTGCGTTCCGGTCTCGGATTCGATCGCTGCGATGTAGCTGTTGTCACGAATATCGCCGCCGATCACCTGGGCTTGCAGGGCATCAATACGTTGCAGGATCTCGCACGGGTCAAGGCAGTTGTCCCAGCATCCACGTTCCGCGACGGCTACGTCGTCCTCAATGCGGACGACCGCTGGTGCGTCGAGATGACATCGCGCGCGCGCGGCGAGATAATTTTCTTCACTGTTGACGAGAACAACGAGAAGGTGCGCGAGCATCTCCGTGCGCGGGGCAAGGCCGTCATCCTCAAGCAGGATCGCGGCAACGAGGTGATCTATCTAGCAGATGGTCGGCGCGAGACAGCTGTGATTGATGTCCGGCACATTCCGGCGACGTTTGAGGGCCGAGCACGAGTTAACGTCAAAAACGCTTTGGCGGCGGTTGGGGCGGCCTACGGCTGCAACATCGGCCTGGAGTCGATTCGCAACGGACTCCGTACCTTCACTACGTCGTTCTTCCAGGCACCAGGGCGACTAAACATGTTGGAACTCGGTGGATATCGGGTGGTCGTTGACTACTGCCACAACGTTGCTGGCCTGACTGAACTGGCGGATTTCGTGAAGCGTATGGTCCCTGCGCGTGCAATTGGCATGATCGCGATGCCAGGCGATCGCCGCAACGACGACATTGAACGCTTCGGAACGATCGCGTCCGACATCTTTGACGAGTATGTCATCCGCGAGGATACGAACCGTCGTGGGCGGGCACCAGGTGAAGTCGCGAACCTGCTTCGTGACACACTCATCAACAATGGTGTCGATTCGTCAAGAATCCGGATTGAGCTGGACGAACTTGAGGCGGCGAATGCTTTGCTCGACCAGGCGCGACCTGAGGATCTGGTCGTCCTGTTGGCCGATAAACCCGCTGAAGTGTGGGAGACGGTCGTGCAGCGCAGTAAGCGCGACTGGGCTGCTGAACGCGTACCGGTATAGGTGCGCTGATCTTGCGAACCCGCGCGAACATTCAAAGTATAGGCGTTTCAGATCGACGTCGATTTCCAGACTGCATCGTCCCTGGGTATCTGCTTTTCGAGGAAATCGGGTCTAAAGGGCCAGACGCCGCTGTTGAGGAGCAGCCATACTGTCGCTATCGCGATTCTTCGCTGCGAGCGCGCGATGCATGAATGGATCGGACACAATGAGCGGAAGTGCGTGCGTAGCGTGTGTTCCAACAGGTGGGGTGATGGAAAAGCACACGCTGGCGGTCGGCAACGTCTCCGCGCACATGCCGAGATTGGAACTGGCCCGACGGTCGTGCTGATCGACGCCGGAGGGACGCAGAGCTCCTGGCATCAGTGGGCCGAAAATGTGACGGAGTTGTCGGCATCTTATCGACTCGTCATTCCCGATCTACCTGGGCTTGGTGAATCTAGTCCGGCCCCGGCTCCGATCGACACCGAAGACGATTTCTTTCGATACTATCCGCGCTTTGTGCGGAACTTCATTAAGGCCGTTGCTCCGGATGGTGCGGTTCTGATCGGCGCGGCTTCAGGCGGGGGTATATGTCTGACGGTTGCCGCGCGGTATCCGGACATCGTCGGTGCCCTTGTTCTCGTTGATGCGGAAGTCATAGGCCGCGTCATAGAAGCCGAGACGAGCCTGTTGCGCTGCCCGACGTTAATCGTCTGGCAGCACGACGATCAGCTCGTGCCACAGCAGCACGCAACCACGTTGGCGGGCCGCATTCCCGGCGCGGAGCTACGGATTTTCCCCGGCGATCGCACCCGCGACGAATGGGGCGGAAACATGCCGCATCGTCTCTGGCCGACCGAGTTTGATGCCACGGTCCTCGATTTCCTGGCACGCGTCACCGACAGCCCTCCGTTCTCTTAGCACCTGACCTGCACGATGGTCGTTATCCGCAAGCAACGAACTGATATCGAAAACGAGCCCAGGTATAATGCCTGGGCTCGTTGCGAAAGAACTAGCGGCTGATAAGGCGAGGATTACTCCTCGAAGTACCAGTTCGCGATGTCGCGGACATCAGGTGTCCACGGCGACGTAACATAGCCCTTGAGTTTGTTCGCCGCGCCGATAACGTCGGCACGATGAACGAGAGCGATCTCAACCACCTCGTTGACGACCAGATCGTTCATTGCATGGAACAGTTCGACCTGAGCCTCTGGATCGAGCTCCGTCAACGCCTGTTCGTACAGCTCGTTGTACTCCTCGTTGACGTAACGAGTCGTGTTGGTTCCGGCCCACGAGTTGGACTTCTGCGAAATGTCCACTGCTGGGTCAGACGACTTCCAGCTCGACATGTATGCGATCGGGTATGGGCTGGACGGACCGTTCGTGTACATCTCGAAGTCAGCGTAGAAGTGCGACGCCGTGTCCGGGTTGCCAGCGTCCGATGAGAAGTAGACGCCCGCGTCGATCGACTTGAGCTCGGTTGTGACGCCCATCTCTTCCCAGCCTGCCTTGACGATCTCCTGTGTCTTCTGGCGCAGTGGGTTGATCGTCGTCTGGTAGATGACGGTCATTTCCACGCCGTCCTTGGCGCGCGGAGAGCCGGTCCAGCCAGCTTCGTCGAGCATGGCTGACGCCGCCTCGAGATCGAAGGTAAAGGACGTGTTCGGCGACGCAAAGTTCTCCGGAGCGACCAGGAGGTTGGCGGTTGCCTCTCCGGACGGGCCGTACAACTCTTCCGCGATCGTATCGCGGTCGCAGCCCATCGAAAACGCCTGGCGGACTTCCAGGAACTGGAGGAACGGATGCTGCGTCGTTGGCTCGGAACGAGCGCCATCGACCTCAGTGTTCGGATCGGCGAAGTTCACGAGGATGCGCTCGACGCTGGCAGCTGGCGAGATGACCAGTGTGCCGACGCCACCCTCAGCCATTGGCTCGAGGACGGACTTCTCGACCTGCAGGTTCCAGCCCCAGTCGGTCTCTCCGGTCTGGAGGGCAGCACGCGCCGCTCCGGTCGCGTCGCCGCCACCCTTGAGCTCGACCGTCGAGAAGTAGGGCTTGTCGGCTTCGCGGTAGTTCTCATTGATTTCGTAGAGCACTGCGTCGCCAGGGCGGAACTCGGCGACGACGTACGGGCCGGTTCCAATCGGGCTCAGGTTGAACTCAGCGTCACGAGCGGCAGCACCCATCGAACTTTCGAGGATGTGCTTCGGCACGATCTGTCCACCGAAGCCGGTCGCGAAGACTGAGTACCAGCCCGGAGTCGGCTCCTTGAAGTTGATCGTGACGGTCAGATCATCAACGACATCGATGCTCTCGATCGGCTCGTAGGTTGCGATGCTCGTGGTTGTCGCATCCGGGTCGGACGTGTACTCCCAGGTGAACTTGACATCCTCGGCGGTGAACGGCTCGCCGTCCGACCACATCACACCCTCCTTGAGGGTGTAGGTAACGCTCATGCCATCCTCGGCAACGCTGCCGTCTTCGAGGGACGGGATCGAGGCGGCGAGGACCGGAATCAGCGTACCGTCGGCGGCCACGTCGATGAGCGGCTCGAGGACGAGGCTCGATGCGGCTGAGTCCTTGGTGCCCTGTGAGAAGTGGACGTTGAGGATGGTCGGTGCCTGCCAATAGAGGATGCGCAGCAGATCCTCGACGCCACGGCCCTTGCCTGGTGTGTCGGTCGAACCAGTGCCGCCGCCGCTTGCGGTCGGGCTGGCGTCGCCCTCAGCCATGGTCGCTTCGCCGTCGGCTTCAGTCGCCTCGGCGGATGGCTCAGTGGCGGTATTCTCGGCCTCGGTGGCCTCGCCTTCGACCTCGGTTGCATCGCCCTGGCCCGTGCCAGTGGTTGCAACGGCTTCTTCGATCTCATCATCATCACCGCCGCAGGCGGCGAGGAGGCCAGCGATAACCGGCGCGCTCAGGCCGAGCAGCATAGCTCGCTTGAGGACGGAACGCCGATTGAGACGACCGTTCAAAACGTCTTCACGCAACGGATCGAGCTTGGAAAGCTCACGTTCCTGGTCCATGGTTGATTGGCTCCCTAAATTACTACGACTCACACCCCTGTTTGTCAGTGTGACGCGCGATGGCTCTCGCGAAGCTCGTCGCTGGCAAACATTTCTACGCATATCCCGCACCGACAGCGCGGGACTCATATCGACCGACTCCGCCATTGATCGCAGGCAGAAACGCTGGCGCGCACCGCTGATGCGTCTGGAACGGGACCATGAGTCATGGGAATGACACTTATCCCGGATGTGCGTCCGTGGTGTCGGCATCAAAATGCCGTTGGAACGCACGATTCCTCGAGTGGCGACTCGGTCAGATTAACATTGAGCAGTCAAAAACCTCGGTTCCTATACCCACATATGCGCGGTCCCGCAAGTCCCCGAATCCAATTGACCGCTACCGGGTGGCCGTTTCCGGGCGTTTGCTGCTACTCATGGTACGTTCGCACACTGGAAAGTGGATGCAGGGCACCAATCACTCGTCGGACGAGCACGAATCGCTGAAGGCTTTTGGCGGACTCTATGGATGCTCGGTTGCGTTGTCTCAACATTCTCTAATCCCGAAGCCGAGGAAAGCGCACGGCGAGTATGCCTGTGAGAGCGAGCGCGATGAGACATGCCACGACCGTCGCGAATGGCGCTCCTACACGATCCGCCAGCGCGCCAAGTGGAAGCTGGCCGAGTGGCAACATTCCCCATGTCAGCAGATAAATCGACAGGACGCGACCGCGAACCTCGTCTGCAACCTGAAGCTGCAATACCGTCTGGTTGATCGCCATGTACGCGGCACTGAGAATTCCAGCCAGGAACAGCAATGGAGCCGCGATGGCGATCGACGGAGCTAACGCGAAGAGCAGGACGAGCCCCGCGAAGGCAGCCGCTGCACTCACTTGAATGCCGCGAACCTGAGCCAGATCGCGCCAGCGCGCCACGAGTAACGCCCCTGAAACGGACCCGATTCCAGTGACTGCCATCAACAGTCCAAGTCCGGTCGAGCCAAGTCCCAGTTCGTCCCGTGCGAAGACTGGCATCAGGTTGATATACGGCATGATGAAAATTGTCGTAATCGACGCGAGCAGAATGAGTCCGGTCAGGAAACGATCGCGGGCAACAATGCGCAGTCCAATCGTCAAGCTGTCCCACAGCGTGCTTGCACGTCCCACGGGACTCTTGTCGGACGGCAGCCGTAAGGTCCAGAGCAAAGCAAAAATCTGAAGCGACGCGGCCACTGCGAACGTTCCTGCGGTTCCAATCAGGGCAATCAGCGCACCGGCCAGCGACGGACCGACGACGCGTGTGGAGTTCTGCCCGGCGGCGTTGAGTGCGACAGCGTTCGCCAGATCACCGCGTGCGACGAGCGAAGGAACGACTGCGTTGCGGGTTGGAAATATGAATGACATCACGGTTCCGTAGGCGAAGGCAAGCACCAGAATCGACCAGCGTTCGATCAGGCCAGTCCCGACGAGGACAGCAAACGCGAGCGCGACGACCATGACGCCAACCTGCGCACTGAGCAGAATCTTGCGACGGTCGAAGCGGTCAATGATGACGCCGGACGGCAGGGCAAAGATAAGGATGGGTATGCCGCCGGCGAAACCTGTCAGACCAACGAAGAGCGGTGAGTTCGTCATCTGCAGCGCCAGCCAGCCAACTGCGATCTGATACATCCAGAACGCGGAGTTCGTGGCCAACGTGCCGAACCACAGGAAGCGGAACGCGGGGTAGTTCCTCAACGACTGGAACATGCCGTCCCTCGGAAGCGTTGTATCTACCCCAGTTACTGGCGTGCCACTTCTAGATATCGCTCGGTTGGTTCTGGCCATCCAGAACCTCCCCCCACACCTGTGCCAATACAGTCGAACGCTCACTCCGGTAGCAGACTACCACGGCCCGCTACTGAGGCGCAGCGAATGGTGCTTCTGCACGTGGTAGCCATTCTGTGTCGTATTGACACGTCATACGAGTCATGGATCCACGAATGTTGAGGGTTACCGGGCGCATGAATCAGCACGCTGCCACCAGTCGGCGGAATAGACAATCGTGTGTCTCATTCCAGTTATCCGTCCATCCAGTACGATGTACCTCGTGCATCCAGCGCATATACTCTGGGTATTCGGAAGCCTCTCGGACGCCGAAGTCGTCAACCCGATTGATAGATGCTGAGACGCAGCGCTGGTCGCTGGTCGTACGCGATTGAATGCTGGTGGTCGCCTGAGCCTGACAGGTTCGTCGGACCGCGAAATCCTGATACGCTTTGATCTGGCACGGACAGCGACCGTGCGCGCGCGTCGGCAGTGTGTGTGACGTGTTCTGGGGGATACGCGATGATCATGAAGATGATGCAATGGATGCGTGGGGATGAGCCGGACCAGGACGACGTTCCGTCCTGCCGGATGCACAACGTCCCGATGGAACTCTTCAAGAAGGTTGGTAAGCCAGCTCGGTTCTCCGACCAGGAAACTGAGACCTATTACCTGCTATTCCGCTGTCCCGTTTCGGGATGCGACGAGACATCCGAACGTCGCCGGGTGCGCACACAGATTCCCGTTCCTGGTGAGCGAACTGATCGTCCAGCCTGGGCTGCCCGCGATCGCAAGGGACTCTAAGTACCATTGGTGGTCCCTGATCACGTTGCGAGCGGCACGTCTTTTCAGCAACCGCATTGGTTTGGCGAGGCGACCGGCTGGAACGACGCGGTGCTGCCATCCTACGACGGCGGCAGCATCGCGAATATCGCGGCATCGGTGCTGGTTGGCCTGGATATCGCTCCGGCACCGCATCTCCTACCGCCACTCGCTCCCAATATCCTCGATCCCAACATGCTCAACGGTGCGCAAACAATCGTGATCATCGTGCTTGACGCATACGGAAGTGCTGCGCGAGCACTCGGATCAGGCGCTCTGACTGCCTGTCAGCAAGGGGTATTTGTCGAGCAGCAGATCACTTCGGTATTCCCCTCGACGACTGCGGCGGCTCTCACCAGTCTGCAAACCGGCGTTGCTCCCGGGAGACATGGCATGGCTGGCTATACACTCCATATCCCGTCATCGAACAAGCTCATTAACATGGTCACATTCAAGCCAGTCGACGCGGCCAACAACACGAGTCCTGCGGTTGATCCGCAGACGTTTCTACCCGTCCCGACTGTGTACGATCTCATTCGTGAGGCGGGCGGGGAAGCAGCCGTCGTTTCGCACCGCGAGTATCGACGGTCGCCGCTGACGATCGTCCACTCTGGCGATACTCGATATCGCGGCCATCGGACGCTGGCTGAGTTTGTCCACCTGTTGCGAGCGGAAGTTCTCCAACCCGCCAATGGCAAGCGGCTGATTTTCGGCTATTGGGCTGGAATCGATATGCTGGCTCACACGTGGGGTCCCGACAGTGATGTGTGTCGAACCGAGATTGCGCTCGTTGAACAGACCCTGCAACGCGAGTTTCTCGACCCGATCGCCCGAACCGCGCGCGACACTGCCGTTGTGCTGACGGCTGATCACGGGCAGATCGGCGTCAGTGAAGCGGACGCGTTGCCGCTGCACCGGCTGGTTTCCGAAACCGGTGGCTGGAATCGACTTCCAACGGGAGAGCGACGTTCGGCGGGGATTACATTCAAGCACTCCGAGCAGCGAGTTTTTGCCGAGAAGATCGTTGGATCACGAGGAATCATCGTCGGTCTCGACTATGTGTTGTCTCACGAACTGTACGGCCCATCTCCATCGCATCCAGAGCTGCGAGCGCGGATCGGCGATGCACTTCTCGTCGCGCGTGACGGCGCGTCGTTCCCGTTTCGCCCGCTCACCGACCAGACGTCACCGAGCCTTGGCGCGCATGGGTCGCTCACTGCACAAGAGATGCAAGTTCCGTTACTCGTCTGGCGATTCTGAGTCTCAGATGCCCAACGAACGGTCGACTACCAGCGCCAGCAGTACCAGCGCGAGATAATAGTTTGAGTACTTGAACAGCGGCCAGGCGAGCCGCGTGGTGTCTTCGCGGTACATTTGCGCAGCGTAGCCAACGAACACCGCCCCGAGTAGCAACGCCGACGTGAGGTAGAGCCAGCCCGCGCCGCTGGCTGGCGCGAGCAACAGGGTGATCCCCAACAGCAGGAACGAGTAGATCAGGATGAATTTTCGAGTCTGGGCGTCACCGTGCGTGACCGGCAGCATCGGAATGCCCGCGCGCTCATAATCGCGCGCCTTGAGCAGCGCGAGACTCCAGAAATGGGGAGGTGTCCAGTAGTAGATCAGGGCGAACAGCAGGATTGGGGTCAATCCCAGCGATCCCGTTACCGCCGCCCAGCCGACGAGCGGCGGGAACGCGCCGGCACCACCGCCGATGACGATGTTCTGCGGCGTCGAACGTTTCAGGAAACGCGTGTACAGGACAACATAATACAGATTACCAGTCAACGCCAGTATCGCCGCCAGCGGATTCACCAGGAGCATGAGCTCAATGCCTGCCAACCCACTCAGAATCAGGCCGAAGTTACGAACCTGCTGAGCGGTAAGTCGTCCGGTTGGAAGCGGACGCTTACGGGTGCGGGCCATGACAACGTCGATGTCGCGATCGAGATAGCAGTTCAGCGCACTTGCTCCGCCTGACGCGAGCACGCCGCCCAGAAGCGTCGCAAGGACGAGTCCGATCGATGGCCATTCCGCACTCGCGCCGGCAACGAGCATCGCCCCGAGCGTCGTCGTTAGCAGTAACAGCATGATGCCCGGCTTCATCACGCGAATGTAGTCTCGTACAACGGACGTGCTGGTAGTCTGCGTTACTCCCTGTTGGGCCGTCTGCGTAACCTGCAACACGTTTGTAACTGTGATCGCGACCCCAACGAGCAGCACCCAGACAACACCCGCGACCGCGAAATGGACACCTTCCGTTACGCTGGACACTCCACCAGTCGCGCTGAGCGCGCCGATCGCCACCTCGCCGACATATGCAGCCACGAGCAGACCAACGAGCCAACGAATCGGAGCAAGGCTGGCGGCCGCGCGTAACGCCACGATCGCGACAGCGATCAACAACGCTCCAGTGAGAAGCACCATCTCTCGATGAAACAACGCCAGGTCGGGACGCAGCAGCGACGCAACCGATACATCAGAACTGCACACCGGCCATTGTGTACAGTCCGCGACCGCCGAAGCACTGGATAGATATGCCCCCGATACAAGCACAACGAACAGCGTGCCGGTCGTCGCTACAACAAGCATCTGTGCTCGCCTGAGTGCTTGAGTGCTGAGCGTCGCTGCTGAAGCTGTCGCTCCAGCCATGGTAGGTCGAGGAAGAACAATTGAGAGCAGATAGATCGTCGTTGCGAGTAGCAGAGCAGTTGCCCCAAGATGAATCGCTGCCGCCCGTGGTGCAACGGTGATGCTTACTGATGCGATGGTCGCTGCAAGCTGAAGCGCCGCCATCAGCATGACAATCGAAGCGGTTCGGGCGAACGCGGAGTACTCCGCACGTACTCGTGTCACTGCAATCAGGCCAACTGCGAGGATGCCGACCGCGCTGGAAAGGCCGAATCGCCACGCTTCGACCGAGCCTGGTCGCTGCCCAAGCGCTGACCATCCGCTACAGTCCGCCCAACCGTCGCAGTTCATCGCCGGTGTCGTGCTCCCCTTCAGCACGATGAGCGTGAATGCGAATGTTGCGATCACGAGCGCCAGACTCGCGAACGGCAGGCGTGAGGCGACCGCAACGGCGTTTCGATTATTCATCTGAGCAGATCAATCTGTGACCCCGACCGTTGACGCAGAAATCCGTTGACCGACGATCCCGACAGAACCGGTGGTCCGGGCGTCGTCACCGTGTCTATTCTATCCAGCGGTTGGCGATCGTCCAACTTGCCTCGCCGGGTGGTCGCAGAAACCGTTCCGAACCGGCGGTCAGGCGGTCTATCCTCGATCATCGACCTCAACTACTTGTCGCCAGGCGACCATCTGAGACAAAGCACCCAACGCCAGGACAGCAACGACTGTCGATGTGAATCCGTACCAGTTCGGAATCGGTAGTGAGCGGAGGATGACGATGATGGCAAGTCCCAGTGCGACAGTCGCCTTACCGATCGCATCACTCGATGGTCTCCACGACCGGCCCACCAGCATCGAGCCAACGACCGCACCGACAACGATCTGGCTGGCGTACAGAGTAAGCAGAAGCATGCCAGACAGCACGATCGCGATGGGCAGGCCGATCACCGATACCAGCAGAAACACGATCGTGATCGGCGCGACGAACAGTGCCAGAAGCCCAAATCCGGCGGAGCGCCCAGGCCGCTCAATCAGCGTCGAAGCGCTACGTCGCAGTACATCCGGAGCGATCCGCAGGAGAAAGAGTGCGAGCATGAAGGCCCAGCCGAAGCGGAACACGATGAAGACGATTGTGCGACCAAAGCGCTGCTCGATGCTCGGACTATCGGGTGTAATGCGGGTCGCCTCGCCGGAGATGCTTGCGCCGCGTTGGACGAGGTATTCGTGGTTACTTGTGTAGCGAACCGGCGAGGTGACGATGGCAGAATCCTCAAAGCGTAGCTGTTCAACGCGTACGTCGATCGCCCCTTCGACCAAACCTCCGAGGATGAGCGCATCAGCCGAGCCACGGACTTCGCCGCCGACCCCGCCAAGAAGTTCGGCAGCGCCCGAGCGCAAGCGCACATCGCTGGCGACTGGACTCTGTGCATCGACGAACACCTCGGAGGCAGCAACGACGAGATCGCCGTCAATCCGTGCTCCACGCACATCAAGCTCACGCGTCACGGCGCGAACCGCATGTCCGACATTGCCGGTAATGAGCAGGCTGCGAGAAGCGACGACGACACTTCCGCCAACGTCACCGAAGACGTACACCTCGGCAGCGGCAATGAAGACGCTTCCGCCGACATCGCCAGCGATTCGAACGCGCGCTCCGAACGCGGTGACATCCCCGGTGACGTTCGAGTCCACCCGTATGTCGGCCCCGTACAGATAGAGGTCATCGTCAACGGGGGCGGAGATGACGATCGTCTCGTCGGTCAGGATATCAGCGGCGACGGCTGATATTGGCACCAGTGCGACCAACGCGACTGCGAGCAGAACCAACCGGCGCCAGGATGACCGCCACCATCGGTTCGAAACCGAACGGAATGCACGCACGGATCATGGCCCTCGCTCAGGTAGTCTTTACCGCCGCAAACGTGACGGCCGTCCCGGTTGTCAGACATGCGATGCGATGGTGTCTCAGCGTCATCACATCGCATGTCTGACAACCGTCATCCATGCGCGCTAGGAGACGTTGGACGCAGGGAGCATGGCGTTGATCTGAGCCATAGTTGCTTTGTCGCGATCGACAAGATTCTGAACATATGCGTGGACCGAGGTTGCACCTTGTGCGCCGGGGCGCTCGGCCGCCCACTGGTCGTCGGAGAGTTCTCGAATGAGGGCGAGGATCGCCTCACGCGCCGTGCCGAATTCAGAGAGCAGGACACGGACGTTTTCCTCGTCGCTTGGCGGAAGAATCTCGACGTCGGATGTGCTGATTCCGCCCCCAGCCGAGTCTGACAGTGTCATGTTCTTCAGCGTCTGAGACGAGGTGAGTTCGTCGTTCCGTAGGTCCGCAATGACGGCGCGCAACGTCGTGCCACCTGCCGAGAGCTGTCCAGCGGTCGCGGGGTCGAGCGGCCGAACACGCATATTCAGCGTTCGGTACGTCGCGATCAGGCTGTCGATCAGGTCCATGTGCGCCATGCGATTCTCCAGTCCATCGTCTCAGGACGCTCGGACCACCCGGCATCCAACGGTCAACGCGAATTCCACAGTGTCTGAGCCGTGTTTCCATTCACACTATAACCTAATTCTGGAATCACTCCCGCAGGAAGTCATGTGTTCGGGCTATGGTACGATTCCGCCACCGCGCCGCAGTTGCCATGGACGCCTACGCAAAGAGGTGAGGTTGGGATGTCGGGACGCCGCCGAACTCCGTTACGCTGTCCGGTCTGTAGCTCGAAACTGAAGCACGAGCAGATATCCTCACTCGGTGCAGTGACGGCGGACCTGCCCTGGGAACTGCACGCCGGCCAATGCCCGGAGCACGGCTGGTTCCAGGCTGAGGTGATCTCCCGCCCGCCGCGCGAGATATTCCCGGTCTCCAGGCCAGGCGGCGTTGCCCGCACATTCATGATCGGAGACCGTCCCGCGTATGCCTTTCCGACCGTCTGGAACAACGAGAACACCGTCCGAGATGTTGATCCCTACGACGAGACGTTCTGGGCGGTTGACTGGACACGCTTGCCAGAAGGTACCATTTCCTTCTAACATGACCTGACGCGTCCCGCGCATAACACGGGTGGGACATGCATGGCATCGGGCGGACGACACCGGGCGGGTCCGGTTGTGTTCACCGTTGCAACGCCGTCTCAACGCGCGTTCAGCAACGTTCAGGGGGCGACAGGCGTGACAGGAACGGACACCCGGCGCAGTATGCCGGAGTTAGATCGGTCTCGACCATCCCTGACACCGGTATCGCTGCTGCTTGTCCTGTTCATCTTCTATCTGCTGGTTCAGATACAGGTCATCGTCTTGCTTGTGCTCTTCGCGCTGCTCTTCGCGACGGTAATCGAACGCCCCGTGCTCAAGCTTGAGTCGCGTGGATTGCCGCGCGCTGCTGGTATCCTCACGGTCTATGCTGGCATTGTGACTGCAGTCGTGATGCTCGGCCTGGTCTTCGTGCCACTCATTTCATCAGAGTTTCGCACCTTCTCAAACGAGGCTCCCGATCTGATTGACGAGCTCGCCGAAGACTGGCGAACCAGCGACAACGAGTTGCTGGCGCGCACCGGCTATCGTGTCCTCACGCAGTTGAAGTTCCGGCTGGAGAATCCACCGCCGCCGACCGGCGGTACGGCTATCGGACTCCTCACCGGTGTCGGGACCGTCGTCTTCGGCCTTGTCGCGACTTTCGTTATCGGGTTCTACTACCTGATGGAGAAGCATCTCTTCAAACGACTTTTGCTTCAGAACCTGCAACCGGAATCACGTGATCGAGTCAATCACGTCTGGGCAGATGTCGAGGCGAAGGTCGGTGACTGGCTGCGTGGCCAGCTCCTTCTCTGCCTCATCATCGGCGTCGCGGCGGGCATCGGCTACGGCAGCCTGGGACTGCGGTTCTGGCTGCTGCTTGCAGTCTTCGCAGGCATCACGGAGCTGATCCCGATTATCGGACCCTGGATCGGTGGAATTCCCGCCTTCATGGTCGCGCTGCTCGACTCCTGGCAGAAGGCCGCGATCGTGGCTGGTTTCCTGATTCTATTGCAGTTCACGGAGAACAGCATTCTGGTGCCGCGCATCATGAAGGGAGCAATCGGCCTGTCTCCGCTCACAGTGTTTCTCGCCGTGCTTGCCGGCGGGCAGTTCATGGGTCCGCTCGGTGCACTGCTCGCGATTCCCGTCGCGGCGGCTCTGCAGGTCATCGTCGTGGACGCGCTGCGCAGTCGTCAGATGCGCGCGGAGTTCGCGGCGGCAGGTGCAGCCGTTGCCACTGCACCGTCGTGGAGATCGGTGTTCAATCAGTTCCTGGGAGAGGCGGACACGCGTCCGCCGCCTGGAAGTCAGTCAGCGGAACAGCGGCGACCACGCGACCCGGCGTCCGACGACGATCCGACGAGTGGTGGAGCATCGTGACGCGACAGAGAGTCTCCTGCAGAGTATGGGCGCATGCCTGAACTTCCAGAGGTCGAAGCAGCGCGACGTGGCATCGCTGACCAGCTTATTGGCGAACGCATCGACGGTGTCGAGCTACGCCTGCCAAAGCTCATCATCGCACCGGACGGGTTGTCTGGCGACGTTCTGGCTGGTCGGTCAATTGAAGGCGTCCAAAGGCATGGCAAATACCTGACGCTCGAACTGGGCGATCTCAACGCGGTGATTCACCTCAAGCTCAGCGGACAGCTGGTCGCCCGAGGCGATGCGATTCCAGGCTTCGCGGCGGGCCATCCGGTCCCGGCCTACGACGCGCCGCTGCCACACAAATCGACGCATCTCATCCTGACATTTGGCAATGACGCTCAGCTCTTCCTGACCGACATTCGGCATTTCGCGCGCGTGACGCTCATGGACGCTGGCGATTGGCCTACCTATATCTTGCGGCTACGACTCGGCGCGGATGCGATTTCGGACGCCTTCAGCCGGGAGTGGTTCCATGCACGCATTCGAGCGCGTACGCAGGCGTGGCTCAAGCCGCTGCTGCTCGACCAGACGTTCCTGGCTGGACTCGGCAACATCTACGTCGACGAGTCCCTCTACCGTGCTGTGCTGCATCCCGAGCGGCTTGCCAACACGTTGACCGAAGATGACATCGATCGCCTCTACGACGCGATCGTCGCAATCATGGAGATCGCCGTACCGATCGGTGGAGCGCACATTCTCAATGGCAAGGCCAAGCCGGAGCACGGTACATTCCCGTTCATCCACGGACGCGCGGGGGAGCCATGCCTGACCTGTGGCACCGAGATCGTCAAGGAGCGCGTCAACGGACGTGGGACGTATCGCTGTCCTGTCTGTCAGCCGGTGCCGTCGCTCGGTTAATCCGGTTTCAACCCAAGCGATTCCATGAAGCGGTACTTCAGCCAGATCGGGTCGAAGTGCTTCGTTGAGACGGACGGTGCGTTGTCGATGTGGGCGTGGATGAAGTGCGGGCCGGGCGAGTCGACGGCGCGGCGCACGGCGCGCTCGAACGTTTCCTCGTCCGCGGGCGCGCTCGCGTTCTCGATGCCGCAGCCGCTTGCGACCACGGACAGATCACAGGATTTAGCCGCAGCGGTTGCCTGGCCGCCAGTCAATTGCCATTCTCCGTTGTCCCAGACGACAATCGTCAGGTTCTCCGGCGCCTCACGCCCGACGGTTGCCAGCCCGCCGAGATTCATCAGCACCGAGCCTTCGCCCTCCAGCACGATCACAGTACGCTCCGGCTGAGCCAGCGCAAGTCCCAGCGCGATCGGGATGCCCATGCCCATGCTGCCCATCATGTAGAAGCTGTTGGCGCGATCCCCGGCGGCGTGCAGATCGAATCCTGCATTGCCGATGCCTGCCACGAGCAGGGCGTCTCCGGCGATCGTCACGACGCGTTGGGTCAGCGCGAAGCGGCTCATCTTTGGCGTAGCGGTCTCAGCGGCCACCGGCTTTTCCTCCTGACAGGCGAGTCGTAATCGTCAGCGCGACCGGGCGACGCGAGACAAACGCATGGCGTACGCCGCGCTCAACCATGTGTCGCACTTCCTCTGAAGTCGTCATGTCGAAGACCTGGATACCGAGCGCTTCCAGAATCGGCGTCGACGCCTTGCCTCCAGCGACCTGGACGACGTTGTGCTCGAAGAA
>Ga0136611_10000223_pt1 | contig 35245 bp, 33 predicted proteins | sample AntDrymUQ2232306_2_FD_106645 | JGI IMG/M metagenome (GOLD analysis project Ga0136611, IMG submission 106645) | Polar desert sand microbial communities from Dry Valleys, Antarctica - metaG UQ223 (23.06) | ecosystem: Environmental > Terrestrial > Soil > Desert | place: Antarctica: Dry Valley...
AAAGCAAGTTTTGTATTCCAAATATTATGAAAAGTTTGAAGATTTCAAAGCAGCCATTACAAAGTGCTTAGAGCAAAGCGAAACAAAGCACAAAGAAGCATTAGATTCGTTGTTAAAATTGAACTTTCAAACTTTTTCAGAAACCAAAGTTATTGCCTTGTAAGGTATAACGCCATTAAAGGTCGAATCGAAATACATTCGGTTAACGCTTTCCCACAAATTATTGAAAACCTTTAATTTTTCAGCGTCCGAGATTTGATTTTTAATCAAATAACCTTTTTTGTCATCAGGAATGGCTTCTTGTGAAAAAATATGCTGAGTTTGGCATAGTATAAAAACAAAAAGAAAAGTCAAGATTTTTAGTTTGAGCATATCTCTCAATGATTAAAAAGCAGGTTCTTCATAAATGCCGTAAACATCACGAAGCGCGACGCAGATTTCTTCAACCGTCGCGTATGCTTTGACCGCTTCAATCGTCGCGGGCATCGTATTTTCATTCGCTTGTGCTGCGAGTTTTAATTTGTCCAAAGCACTGGCGACTGCGCCGTTGTCGCGTGATTTTTTCGTTTGCTCAAGCCGTTCGAGTTGATGGACGCGCACGTTTTCGTCAATCTGCAAAATATCGTGTTTGTGAAATTCCGTGTCCATCTGGTATTTGTTCACGCCGACAATGGTTTGCTCTTTGCGCTCGACGGCTTTTTGATATTGATACGCCGATTCCTGGATTTCGCGCTGCGGAAATCCGGCTTCGACCGCTTCGATCATTCCGCCGAAACCGTCAATTTTGTCGAAATAGTCGTAACAGCCGTCAACCATTTTCTGAGTTAAAGATTCGACAAAGTATGAGCCGCCGAGCGGGTCAACCGTGTTCACCACGCCGGTTTCCTCGGCGATGATTTGCTGCGTCCGCAGAGCGATTAACGCCGCTTGGTCGGTCGGCAAGGCGAGTGCTTCGTCGTAAGCGTCAGTGTGCAGAGATTGTGTTCCACCTAAAACTCCGGCTAACGCCTGAATCGCCACGCGAGCGATATTATTTAAAGGCTGCTGCACGGTCAAAGAAACTCCGGCGGTTTGCGTGTGAAAACGCATCTGCATCGTGCGCGGGTTTTTCGCGCCGAAACGCTCTTTCATCGTCTGCGCCCAGACGACGCGGGCGGCGCGATATTTAGCGATTTCTTCAAAAAAGTCGTTGTGCGCGTTAAAGAAAAACGAGATGCGCGGCACGAATTCGTCAACGTCCATTCCGCGCTCAACGCCGTATTTGACGTATTCCACGCCGTCGCGCAATGTGAAAGCGAGTTCCTGTAAAGCCGTCGCTCCGGCTTCGCGGATGTGATAGCCGGAAACGGAAATCGGGTTGTATTTCGGAACGTGCTTGACGCAATACTCAAATGTATCAATCACTAACTTCATCGCTGGTTTGATCGGATAAATCCATTCCTTCTGCGCGATGTATTCTTTCAAAATATCATTCTGCAAAGTGCCGGAAATCTTCTTAAAATCTGCGCCCTGTTTTTCCGCCATTACCAGATACATCGCCAGAAAAATCGAAGCCGGAGCGTTGATGGTCTGCGAAACTGTCACCTGATCGAGCGGGATTCCGTCAAACAACGCTTCATAATCGGCAAACGAAGAAACCGCCACGCCGCATTTACCGACTTCGCCTTCCGAAAGCAGCGAATCGGCATCCAAGCCCATCAGCGCGGGCAAATCGTAAGCGACCGACAAGCCGGTTTGACCTTGCGCCATCAGATATTTAAATCGTTTGTTCGTTTCTTCGGGCGAAGAAAATCCGGCGAATTGGCGCATCGTCCAGAGCCGTCCGCGATAACCCGTCGGGTGAATTCCGCGTTTGTATGGATACTCGCCGGGAAAACCGATGTCGTCCAGATTTTCCGTGTCGGCTTCGGTGTAAAGCCGGTCAACCGGCTCTAAAGAAATGCCTTCAAAACTCGCTTTTCGTTCGGGAGTTTTGTCTAAAATCTTACGTAAAGTTTCGGCTTCCCATTTCTGTTTTTCTTCCTTCGCCTTCGACGTTGATTCTTTAATTTCCGGTGTCATATATTAAACCTGCCTGGATAATTTTCTTTAGAATTCTAAATTATTTTATCACAACTACTGCGTGGCTGACTCTTTCATCCAGCTTTGCAGTTTCTCAATATCCTTCGTGACCGTGCGCGAAGCGGCGAATAAAACCAGCGCGAGCAGAACGCTTAAAATCGGAATCGCATACATCGCCGAATGCAGACCTTCGGCGCGAAACGGTTCGAGCGCGGTTTGTGATAAATCCAAAACTCCAGCCGTCTGTGCCGCTCGTCTGGTGAAAAAATCGCTTAAAATTCCGGTCGCATAAGGTCCGAGAGACGCGCCCAAAACATACATCGCAAAAAAATAAACCGCCATCGCCGTGCCGCGCAAGCCCGGTTCGACAATATCTTGAATCGTCGAATAAACGGTCGAATAATAAAAATACATCAGCGCGCAGCCCGCGCCCATCAAAATCAAAAACGTCGTAATATCGCCCGGCGGTCTGCCGAGCGCGAAAAATAAAAAAGGAATCGAAAACACAATCGCTATCGTTCCGACGAGCATTCGTCCGTTCGTCCGGCGTTTCATTACCGCGTCGCCAATAAAACCGCCGATGAGCAGTCCGGGCGCGCCCATGATTCCATAAACAATCATCGAAATAAAATTCGCCGATTGAATATCCGCGCCGTGATAACGCATCAGAAATGGCGTGATAAAAGCACCGATGGCATACATATTAAAATTGTGCAGCGCGCCGGACAAGATAATCCAGCGCATCGTCGGCAGCGCGAGAATCAATTTATACGGCGAGCCGGCTCGTTTTTGCGCTCCGATATTATGCGTTTCGGTTGCGCCGCGCTGCGGTTCTTTGATGAACAAAACGGCAAGCGCGCAAATCAAACCCGGAATGCCCGCTACAAAAAACGCTGCTCGCCAGCCGTATTGTTTGGCAATTGTGCCGCTGACCGCGAAACTTAGCGCGACTCCGACGGGCAGACCGAGCATAAAAATCGCCAGAGCCTTTGCCCGCCAATTCGCCGGAAACAAATCGCCGATTAAACTTGTCGCTGCCGGAGCGCACGACGCTTCGCCGACTCCAACGCCTAAGCGCAGAGCGAAAATTTGCCAGAAGTTTTGCGCCAAACCCGAACCGACGGTCAGTAAACTCCACACGAAAACGCCGCCCGCCAAAATTCCTTTGCGTCCGATTCTATCAGCCAATCTTCCTAAAGGAACGCCGACAAACGCATATAAAAGCGTAAAAGCCGTGCCGAGCGCGCCGAGCGAAGCGTCGCTCAAACCGAACTCTTTGCGAATCGGCTCGCCGACCGCGCCTAAAATTTGACGGTCAAAAAAGTTCGTCGTGTTAATGGCGAACAAGACTGCCAGCGTGAACCATACGGCTGATTTTTTTTCGTTCATATTTTTCGGAAAAAAACAAAGCTATTTAACCACAGATTTACGCAGATAGACACGGATAAGAAAAGATTAAATTCGGTTTGGCTTTATCTTAAAATATCTGTGTTTATCCGTGTCCATCAGTGGCTAAAAATTTCTTTTAACGATTGCGTCCGAGCCGTTCGTGCGACGAAACCCATTCGTCGGCGATGACTGCTGTTCCTAAAGACAACTCGCCGCACAAAACTGTCGCCGCGACGATTTCCGCGAATTTTTTGACTTTGCCCGCGCCGTAACAATCCATCATTTCCAGACATTCGCGCTGTGTCGGCAAACCCGTTCCGCCGCCGTAAGTCGCCACGATTAAAGACGGCAAAGTTACCGAAAAATAATAATCGCCTGATTTTGTAATTTCCGCATAAACCGCCGCCGCCGAAGATTCAGCGACGTTGGCGACATCCTGCCCGCAGGCGATAAACATCGCTGTAATGCCGTTTGCCGAATGCGCTCCGTTGTTGTTTACGCCCGCGAGATAGCCGCCCAGTTGCGACGTAAGGCGCGCTTCAAAAATCTGCTCGACCGAAACGTGCATAATTTCTTTTAGTTTGTTAGCGGGAATAGTTGCTTCGGCAATAACTCGTTTACCGCGCGTGTACAGCGTGTTCACAAATGAAGTTTTCTTATCGGTCGCAAAACTGCCTTCAAGTTGATAGCGCTCGATTTTCAACGGGCAATTCGCCTGAATCCATTCGCAGGCGGCTTGCGTCGCCTTCGTCACCATATTTTGACCAGCCGCGTCGCCCGTCGTGAAATTGAAACGCAAATATAAAAATCGGCTCGCGGGAAACTGCTGAATGTCGCGGAGTTTTCCGACGCTCGTTGTTGCTTCGGATTTTGATTTTATTTCATCGTAATTTTCTTTAATCCAAACGCTGAAATCTCTCGCTTCACGCGCAGATGAAAAGACGAAAACCGGCGCACGCTGCATCGCGTCGTCAACCACCGTCGTCGTCACGCCGCCCGATTCTCTGAGCAGTTTCATTCCGCGATTATAACTGGCAACCAGCGTTCCTTCGGTCGTCGCCAGCGGCACGAAAAACTCGCCTTTCGCATATTCGCCGTTGACTAAAAGTGCGCCCGCCAAACCAATTGGAATTTGCGCGATGCCGATAAAATTTTCGATATTGCCTTGCAAAACATCCGGCTCGAAAGAAAACCGCCCGACGTGATTCGCGTCGTTTTTCGTTTGTTCTTTGACGAATCGGCGACGCGTTTCGGCGGCTTCGCGTGTGTAATCATTTTCTTTAAAGCGCGGAATTTTTGCGGTCATATTTATTGATTCGAATAATTTTTAGTGTAGTAAGGTAAAAAATCGTGCGCTCCAAGCCATCTATTTTCTTTAATTTCTTCTAACAATCTTTGTTTCTCTGTTTCTTTGTCAATCATTTCAAGAACAGTTTTAGCTGAATTCATATCGTCAGCCGCCAAAACTAAAACGATTTCACCAAGTGTTCTCGGCTTTTTCCAACTCTTCATTTCTCGGCAAGCATCAAGCAAAGGATTCAGCACGATTGTTCGGAACTTCTTTCGTGAATAAACCGCTTCAAACAGAAAAAAGAGAGCGTCCGCCCGTTTCACCGGATGCGGTTCTCCGCGCATTATTTCTAGCATTCGCTCAACTATCGGCGAAATTTCCGTATCTTTTATATCTTCGCGTTTTGCCATTATCCAAATTACCCAAGAGGAAGCAGAGACAATTCGGTTCGGTTGTTCTGTTTCCATTGCAGCTTGTAAGGCTTCTTTAACAATTCTGAGAAATTCGGGTTTCGAGTTTTTCATCTCAAGAGCGACTTCGGCAAGCGACTGACAACGATACCAGCCTTGTGAAATAGTTCGTGCAACTTCTAACGCCTTACCAAAATCTGTTTTGACAAGTTCTTTTACTTCGCTTCTAAGCCGAACATATTCGGGAGTTTTCATACTTCAATAGGAGAAAATTTTTATTAAACATTTGTATCGAAAACCCGCCCGAAATAATCCGCAATTTCGCCGGTTAATTGTTCGCGTTTCCGCTCTTCGATTCCGGCTAGTTCCTTCGCCAATTGTTTCTTAAATTCAATTTGCATTCCTCTGGCGATTTGGATGCGCTGGGCTTGCGGCGAGCCTGCGCCGTGCATTGATTCGGTCAGGTAGCCGACGGCGTTTCTGCCCAAAGTCATATTTTCGATGAGACGCAGAATTCGCATTCGGTTTTCGGTAGAAACATCGGCGCGACCTTTTAGATATTTTTCGAGCAGATGTCCGACTTCCTCGCTCCGATAATCTTTTTCCGACGGCAACGTGACGACCAAGCCGCCAGCCAAATCCTGCGCCAAACGCCCGATTTCATACGGCATTTTCGTGACGTGATGTTTACAGACGTTGGCAATCATATCGTCGTTCAAATACGCGCCCGATTCGGTTGGTTTCGATTGATACGATGATGCAATTCCCGTCGCGTAAATCGTTTCGTTCAAGTGCGTCATTTCAACCAATTTGTCTTTGATATGCGAGGCTTTTTCCGCGCCGTTGTATTCGGCGATTTGCGCCGCCGCGCCGATGAGAACGTCGCCAACGCCGCTTTTGCAGACGTAACTTCGGCGATGATAACAGGTGAAGCGTTCGACGAGCATCGAAGCGAATTCGGTTTCGCCGTTCATGAAAATCAATTTGTTCGGAATGAAAACTCGTTCTAAAATCACCATCGCTTCCTGCCCGCTGAAATTCGCGTTTCCCTGGTCGAGTTCGCCGCCTTCCATCGAGCGCGTGTCGCACGATTGGCGTCCGTAAATATATGTGATGCCTTCCGCGTCAACGGGAATCGCGCCGACAATCGCGTAATCTTCATCATTTTCAGTCAGGCGCATCGTCGGCATCACAATGAGCCAATGCGAATTCAGACAGCCGGTTTGATGCGCTTTCGCGCCCGAAACATAAACTCCTTCATCACTTCGTTCAACGACGTGGACGAATAAATCCGGGTCGGCTTGCTCGTGCGGAGCGAGACTTCGGTCGCCCTTGACATCGGTCATCGCGCCGCCAATGACGAGATTGTTTGTTTGAACTTCGACGATGTAATTTTTCAAACGCTCGTGGTAATTGGTTTGATACTTGCCATCAATTTCAAACGTCGTCGAATACAAAGAATTGAGCGCGTCCATTCCGACGCAGCGTTGAAAACAAGTTCCCGTTAATTGTCCGAGCCGACGCTGCATTTTGTTTTGCAAAACAACGTCGTCGCGGTTCATTGCGATATTGACGAAACGATTGACCCGCTCGCCAGTCAGATGTGAAATGGCGGAAGCTAAATCCGGTTCGCGCATTGCTAAATCATAAGTCTCGGCAACAGCGTTGATACTCGGTCGAATCATCGGATGCTCGACCGTATCGGCGACGATTTCGCCGAACAGATAAACTTTTAAATTTCGCCCGCGCAGAGAATTGATATAATCTTCGCCGGAAACGAGCGGCTTTTTTCCGGTTGCCGTCTGTGCTGTCATTGTGTTTTTCCTCGCGTCGAAATTATAGCAGTAAAAGTTTCAAGTTTCAGGTTTCAAGTCGGGCGTATTTTTCAACCTGCAACTTGAAACCTGAAACTTGAGACCTGAAATTAATACTGAATTAAACTGCCTTCGCGTTTCGCCCGTTTTATCGCCCGCCCGAAAACCCAGAGCGCAAAGGGAAGTAAAACGATTAAAAAAATCAGCAGAACGAAAAAAGACGTTTGAACTTCGCCGAAAGTTTTTCCCTGAATTAAAACGCCGCGAATGCCGTCGAGTCCGTGCGTCGAAGGATTGATATACGATAAGGCTTTTCCGCCCGTCTCGCCCAACGCCTCTTGCAGCATTTCCTTCGGGTAAAATACGCCGGAGAAAAGAGCCGTTCCCGCGCCCAGAAGAATCGCAAACGGGTCACCGCGTTTGAACGACATCGTAAAACTAGCCGACAAAATTCCGAGCGAAGCCAAAACCAAGGTTGTTAAAATCAAAAAGGAAAGCGCGAGAAACAGATTGCCTTTGTATTGCACGTTGAAAAACAACCAGCCGAAAAACAAGTAAAGAAACGAGTTGAAAGTCGCGTCAACATACGCCCAAGCCGAACTCGAAATAATCACAGTGGGGACATTAATCGGCGTGAGCAGAACGCTTTCCAAAGTTCCCTGCATTTGCTCTTGCCTGATTGCGTTAGCGAGAGCAGAGAATCCGACGAGGAAATAATTGAGCATCGCCATTCCGGTCAGCCAGGCGAGCAGCGGGTTTTGCCACTGTTCGTAGCGGGCAAGCGGAAAGCCCGCAAAAATGCGCGAGATAAAATAAAATGTCGTGACGATTCCCAGAATCCACAGCAGCCGAATGAAAAACTCGACGCGATACGAGAGCGCGAGTTGAAAATCGCGGATGATAAAAGCGCGGATGCGGCGTAGAAGAAGCAACATTTTTTAAGGTTTGTTCGTTAGAAACACTACACCGAACGGCTGGCAAACGAAGCGTTTTGCAATCCCTCGGTAATATTTTTACAATGACCAAGATGGAAATTTTCCGAACAAAATTTATTTCTTTTCTGCTGACGATTGTTTTTTTTAATGCGTGTTCGGGAAATAATACCGCCAATATCAATTCGTCCGCGTCCAACAACAGTCAAACCGCCAATTCGATTTCCGAAATCATTGCCCGTGACGATGTTGAAGAACTCGGTAAAATTATCAAACTGCCCGCCGCGCCCAGCGAGGCAACTTACAGCGAAATCAATCAAGGCAATAGCGACCCGAACGGTAAAAAGCTCGTCGTTATTTTACGGTTTTCAACTGCCGATGCCAATCAAATCGCCGCCAGCGCGGAACGCTACAAAACGCCTGCGCCCGCCGACATTGACGCGGAAGATTGGTTTCCGCCGGAACTCGTCGCCAAAAGCCAGGAATCCGGCGATGCCTCTTTGAAAGGCATTGGATACGCCGCGAACGATTTTCTCCAACCGCCCTACTCAAACGGACGGCTCACGCGCATTAACGATACGGATTATTTTGTGCTGGAATTATTCTCTTCTTGACAGCAAATTTTTCAAATCTCCTCGTAGCGTTTCAGCTTGCGGTAAAGCGTCGAAAGATCAATGCCCAAAATCTCGGCGGCGGCGATTTTCTCCTCGCCCGTCGCCGTCATAATTTCCCGGATATAGCGGCGTTCCATTTCTTCAAGCGTCGGGCGCAAACCTTCAGGATCGCGCATTTCAAAATTATTTTCCGCGCCTGCTCGGATTTTCGGCGGCAGATTTTCAAGCTCGATTTCGTCGTTGCTCAGTATAAACGCGCGTTCAATCGCATTTCGCAGTTCACGGACATTGCCTTGCCAATGATAATTAATCAGTGCCGACATTGCCTCGCGCGAAATGATTTTCTCGGTCGCGTTTTGTTCTCCGGCAACTTCAGCGATGAAATGTTTGATTAAAAGCGGAACGTCTTCGCGCCTTTCTCTGAGCGGTGGCAAAGCGATTTCGATGACGTTCAGACGATAAAACAAATCTTCGCGGAAACGACCTTCGGCGATTTCCGTTTCGAGATTTTTATTCGTCGCGGCGATGATTCGCGCGTCGAATCGAACCGGCACGCTCGAGCCGATTGGCGTGACTTCGTGTTCCTGAAGCGCGCGGAGAAGTTTAACTTGTAAAGCCAGAGGCATTTCGCCGATTTCGTCGAGCAACAAAGTTCCGCCGTCGGCTGAACGAAACAATCCTTTTTTGTCGCCGGTCGCGCCCGTGAATGCTCCTTTCGTGTGTCCGAATAACTCGCTTTCAAGAATGCTTTCCGGCAGCGCGCCGCAGTTGACGGCGAGAAACGGACGGGCGGCGCGGCGGCTTTTATAATGAATCGCCCGCGCGATCAATTCTTTGCCCGTGCCGCTTTCGCCTTCGATTAAAACGCTCGCATTCGTGTCGGCGACTTTTTCGACGAGGCGGAAGACTTGGCGCAAGGTTTCGCTCGTGCCGATGATTTCCGAAAAGCTGTAATGTTTATCGAGTTCGCGGCGCAAATTTCGGTTTTCCCGGTAAAGCTCTTTTATGCGAATCGCGTTGCGGACGGTTTGCAGCAAATCTTCGTTGACGAACGGTTTCGTCACATAATCGTATGCGCCTTTGCGAAGCGCGGCAATCGCCGAATCAACCGACGAATACGCCGTCATAATTATCACGAGCGCGTCCGCGTCAATCGCCCTGATTTGATCGAGAAGTTTCAACCCGTCCATTCCCGCCATTTTTATATCGGTCAGCGTGACGGCGACGTCGTTTGACGCGAATATCTCCAGCGCATTTTCCGCGCTGTCGGCAGTCAGGGCGCGATAACCTTCGGCTTCGAGCAACTGACGAAGAATCGAGCGCATCAATTCCTCGTCTTCAACAATTAAAATATCCGGTTTCATATAATTTTTTGCCACTGAGGACATAGAGAATAAAATTTTTGCCACGAATCAACGGGTTCACCAATAAAGATTTCTTATTTCAATCTGATTTCATTTCTCAGTGTTCTTCTTGTTCGCTGCGGCAAAAATTTTCGACTTTTAATTTTCAACTATTTTTGTGATAGCATCAAATTTCTTCGGTAGTAAATCCAATGCGTCTTCATAAATTTGTAAAATTCATCTTTGTTGCTATTTTTCTGCTCGCGCTAACCGCTCGCGCCCAGCAGACGAATCCGGTTGATAAACAGGTTGCCAATCCGGTGAACGACACGCCGAACGTCAATCCAGTCGCGCCCGAACAAGACAATCAAGTTCCGAAAAGAGGACAAAACTCCGGCTACAAACAAGAAGGCGGCGGCGAAGATTTGGTCGTTTATTCCAAAAGACAAACCGCCGAGGGCGAAGACGGCAAGCGCGTCGTCGTTCATTCGGGGAATGTTGACGCGCGTTACGGAATTTACCGGATGCAAGCCGATAAAATCACGCTTTACGAAGCGGAAACGAAATTGGTCGCCGAAGGCAGCGTCGTGTTTGATCAAGGCGAAGACCAGCGCATTACCGGCTCAAAAGGTGAGTTTAACTACACAACGAAGCTCGGATTTTTTGTCGAATCCACCGGTTTTACCAACCAAACCAATGACGGCACAATCGTTTATTTTACGGCTGACCGGGTAGAGCGCACGGGCGAAAACGAAGTCGAAGTCATCAACGGCAAATTCACCGCCTGCGAGGAAAACATTCCGAAATGGAGTTTTACGGCGAGCAAAGCCGTCATCAGACCGAACGACCGGATAAAATTATTCAACGCTAAATTTCGCGTCAAAGACGTTCCCATCATTCCGCTGCCTTACGCTTCGATTCCGATCAAAAAACGCGACCGCGCTTCGGGTTTTCTCACCCCGACTTTCGGGTTTTCCGCTAACAAAGGCTTTCGACTTTCGACGGCTTATTACCAAACGCTCGGACGCTCGGCGGACGTGACAATTCGTTCGGATTTATATGCCTCGCGCGGCATCGGTTACGGCGCGGACGTTCGCACCCGCGCCAATTCGCGCTCTTATTTTAACTTTGGATACTATGCGGTGAAAGACCGCATTTTCGGTGAAAGTGAAAGTCCTGACAATCCCGATCAGGGCGGAAGTTTGTTCTATGCCGACGGCGTACAGTATTTCCCGCGCGGTTACACCGCCGTCGCCGACGTGCGCCTGACCTCTAATCTCGATTTCCGGCAGGTTTTCTCTGACGGCATCCAGCAGATCATTTCGCCGATTGAGGTTTCGCAAGTTTACGTCAACAAAAGCTGGGACAGCTACACGCTGAATACGCGGCTGCGTTCGGAGGTTATTTCGATACCGAACGTGCGGATTAAGACGCGCAATCTGCCGAGCGTGAATTTCGACCAGCGTCCGACCGAGATTCCGTATCTGAAAGGCGTTTATTTTTCGTTCAAAACGAGTTTTGACGGCGTTTCCCGGCGTGAAGAAGTTTTCGACATTAACCTTTTCCGGCAATCAACCGGCAGCGAACCGGTTATTACCTCGGCTTTCGCGCAAAGAATTGACGCGCATCCGCAAATATCCGTTCCGCTCAATTTCAAGTATTTCACTTTGACGGCGACTGGCGGCTTGCGCGCGACTTTCTATTCAAATTCGTTCGACGATATGCGCCGCGTCGTCGGGCGGAGCATCACGCGCAAATACGGCGAATTTGAACTCGATTTTCGACCCGTCGCGCTGGCGAAAAATTTTTATCGCGCGGGCGGCGCATTTCGTTTTCGCCACACGATTGAGCCGTATCTAATTTATCGCTACATCGGCGGCGTGGACAATTTCAATAAAATCATTCGCTATGATTACGAGGACACGGCTACCGATACGAACGAAATCGAATATGGTTTGACGAACCGCATTTTCACGCGCCGTTATACCGAAGCCGTCACGGAAGAAGCCAGAAAACGACTGCGGGAAAATCCGCCGAACGGTAAAGATTCGTTATCAATTCAGCCGTATGAAATTTTCACCTTAACGGTGCGCGGCAAATACTTTTTCGACAAAACCTTCGGCGGCGCGCTCACGCCCGGCAGACGAAACCAAATCGAGCCGATTACCGCCCTGACGTTTTACACCTTCGGCGGCGTTCCGCGCCGTTTTTCTCCGCTCAACATTGACGCGACTTACCGCCCGCAACGGACGATTTTCGTCAACACCCGGATGGACATTGACGCGCAAACCGGCGATTTAAGAGACATTTCGGCGACCGTCGGTTACGACAAACCGCTGCTGAAAATATTTCAGACTTTTTACTACACCCGCGCTTTAACTTTGATTCCGTCGCTTCAACAGTTCAACAACCAATTCGGCAAAGAACCGGGAACGCTGCGCGGCTCGCAATGGAGTCCGTCGGTTTTCGTCGGCGACCGCGACCGCGGCGTTTACGGCGGAACGTCTTTGTTTTTCGATTTCGAGAACCGCCGCGGCGTGCGCGGCTCGCCGCTCATCTCAACTCTGGCGACGCTTGGCTACGCCTTTGATTGCTGCTCGGTGACGATGCAGTATTCGACCTTCAATGTCGGGGCGCGACGTGAAAACAGATTCGTTTTTAGTTTTCGTTTAAACGGCATCGGAACTTTCGGAACGCAGCAAATCGGACAAGGGTTGAGGTAGAAGAGCGTGATAAATTAAAAGACACGATTATCTTCTGTAGGCGCGTTGGGCAAAGGAATTGTAATACTCGACGGGCGCGAGGTCGTCGGTGAGAATTTCGATTTCGGAATTTATTTCTCGGTCGTAGAGATGTTGAAGAAGATTGGAGATTTCTGCGTCGCCGCTCGTTAAACCGGCGGCGTTTTTGTCTTTGCAGGCGACGATTATCAGGTTTTGTAGTTGTTCGTCGGTGTAATCAGAATTGACCTTGAACAAATAGACTTGCGGGAAAACTTGTCTATAAGTTTTGAGTTCCGCTTGCAGAAATCGCGCGGCGTCGCCTTTGATAGCGCCGCCGAGATTGAAAATTATTACGCCATCGTCTTTTAGAACGCGGCTGATATTCTGGACGGCTTCGACGGTCGTCAGTTGAAACGGGACGCTGAACAGCGAGCCGAAAGCGTCCATCAAAACCACATCGTATTTATTTGCCGCCGATTGATTGAGGTAAACTCTGCCGTCCTCGTGAATGATGTTCAACTGTGGATGTTCTTTCAGGCGGAAAAACTTTTTAGCGATGCGCGTCATTTGCGGGTCAATCTCGACGACATCCATTCGCGCCGTCGGATACTTCTTCAAATATTCGTTCGGAAAAGTGTATCCCGCACCGCCGATGAGAAGCGTGTTTTGAAAATCGGGCTTGAAATGTTTGATGAGATGATAATAGTTGGCATATTCGAGCGCGAGTTCGTCGGAATCGGTAAACATCGCCGATTGAACGAAAAACGGGTCGGTGGCGATGGCGCGGATTTCTCGTTTTGTTTTCGGGTCAGTCGTTTTGAAAACCTGAACGCGGCTGTATTCGGTGTCAATATCGCGCAAATCGCTGGTCCGCCGCAAAAAATAAATCTTCGCCTCGCTCACCCCGATGCCGAGAACGAACAAAATCAAAACGGCGACGTTTAGTCTGGTCAAAGCGAAAGGCGCGAGCAGCATTGATAATCCGATTAAGCTTGCGCCGATCAAATAAAGCGTTTTCTCGCTGCCAACGAACGGAATTAAAAAGAATCCGGCGAGAAAAGTTCCCGTTATACTGCCGACGGTTGAAAGAGCGTAAAGCCTGCCGACGGTTTTGCCCGCTTCGTCAATCGTGGTGAGCTTTAATTTGACAGCGTAAGGCGTAACGAAGCCGAGTAAAACGCTGGCGGGCGCGAAAAGAAGCAGCGCGGCAGCGACGGATTTTACCTCTAAACCGAACGGCATTTGCGCGATGAACGACAGAATCAAATCTTTGAGCAGAATCGTGACGGCGACCAAGCCGCCAGCGAGAAAAAGAATTAATGCCAGAATTTTAAGTTCGGGACGTTTGTCCGCGATTCTGCCGCCGAGCCAGTAACCCAAACTGAGCGCGGCGAGAATCACGCCGATAAGACTCGTCCAGACATAAGTTGACGAGCCGATATACGGCGAGAGCAGGCGCGAGCCAATGATTTCGTAAATCATCACGAGCGCGCCGCAGACGAAAACCGTTAATTCGAGAATAAATTTTCTGAGCGTCATAATAAAGTTTCTGAAAAGGGATGCCGTCGTCTTAACGGCAGAGATTGCTCGCGCAATCTCTAACTTATTGCTTCCTAATAATCTTGCATTCTTCTGTCGAAAATTTTATGCACGCCTTCGCGCTCAGTGCCGTAAAAATGACGGCTTACCAACAAAAAAACTCGCACCAAATGTTGTTTTTTGATGCGAGTTTTAAATTATAAGTTAAATTTTATTACTCTTTAGCCGACGCGGTTGCCGTTTTTTTTTCTTCCGTGTCGTTCACATAAGTCAGCCATGGCGCATTGTTCGGCGCGGGTCGTCTGCCGTAGATGATGTCAAAGAAAACGTCCTGTAGTTGTTTGGTAATTTCTCCGCGTTTTCCAGCGCCAACCGTGATGCGGTCAACCGAACGAATCGGTGTGATTTCAGCGGCGGTGCCGGTGAAAAATAATTCGTCCGTCAGATATAAAGCAGCGCGTTGAATGGAAGTTTCGACGACTTCGATACCGAGTTCTTTGGCGATGGCGATGACCGAATCGCGCGTGATGCCGGGCAGAATCGAAGCACCGAGCGGCGGCGTGATAAGTTTGCCGTTGTTGACCAAAAATATATTTTCGCCTGAACCTTCCGAAACGTAACCTCTATCGTCCAAAGCAATTCCTTCGGAGAAACCACCGAGAATCGCCTCCATTTTAATAAGCTGCGAATTCATGTAATTCGCGCCGGCTTTGGCGACGGCGGGCAGGGAATTCGCCGGTGTGCGCGTCCAGCTCGAAACGCAAACATCAACGCCCGACTCCAATGCTTCCTCGCCCAAGTATTTGCCCCAATCCCACGCCGCCATATAGCAGTCAATCGGAGCCGGAAACGGGTTGACACCGAACGACGGTTTTTCTTCGTTCAATCCGCGAAAGATAACGGGGCGCAGGTAGCATTCATCCATCCCGCCGCCGCGCACGAGTTCGACCGCCGCCTGACATAGTTCTTTGCGGCTAAATTCGATGTCCATCCGATAAACTTTCGCCGAATTTAAAAGACGCTGGATATGCTCGGTCAGGCGAAAAACCGCCGTGCCGCGCTCTGCTTTGTAAGCGCGGATGCCTTCAAACACGCTCGAACCGTAATGGATAGCGTGCGTCATAACGTGAACGCGGGCATTGTCCCAATCAATAAATTCGCCGTTGCGCCAGACTTTGGGCGCAATTTTCATCGTCTTAACATCTTTGGTCGTCATAATTTTTTGTAATCTCCTGGAAGGGTTTTAAATTAAAAATTTTTATATAGGAAAGAAATATCGAAATAAGTTGAATTTCTGAAAAAATCTCGTTCGGTAAATTTTAATTCTACCAAAGGATAGTATAACGCGAAAGTCAGGCGAGAAATAGGTAGGTGAAAAATGAGAGGTGAGAAGTAAATTTTGAATTACTACTTCTCACCTCTCACTTCTTAATTAATTTAAAGAATCCTGAATCGCGGCGCGGTATCGTCGAGTCGGCTTTCGTAAGTTACGCCGTTGATTGTAGTGGAGACGATAATCGGAACGTCGCCTGCGCCGATGAGCGTTGCTGGCAGGGTAAAGTCTATCGAATAAACGCCCGGTTCGCGCAGCACCGCGCCGGTCAGAAGTTGCGCTGTGATGGGGGGCGTGCCGCTTCCGATTCGCACCGTCAAATTCCCGGCGGTGAGATTATTAACGCCAGTCAGAAATAATCTAAAAACAGTCTGCACGCGCCTGCCGCCGCGCAGCCTGAGCGTGGTGACGTTAAACGGCTCGGTACGCGGAACGGTGTTCGTGACGTTGAAAATTCGCGCGCGATTAGCTCCGGTCGGCGGCACCGGAGGAAATCCGGTTGGCGAAGTTGTCGGCAGGAATGTGAAAATATCGGGTCTGGCTGGAACGATGGTGATCGAACCTCTTAAAACCGTCCCGTTATTATTAAGCACCACCGGATAAACAGTCGGCGCGTTATTGACAGCGGCAAGACCGGGCGGCACGACGAAAACTATTTGTCGTTGACCGACTGATTGCAAACCAACAGCCGCGCCGTTAATCGTCATCGTCACGCCGGAGAGTTCAATCGGCAAAGTAAACCTTCTCTGCAAGGAACCGACCGCTGTTCGCGCTACAACCGGATCGTTTATGCCGGAAGTGTAATTCAGAATTGCTAACATTCCGGGTGAAACGCCCTGCACGGCAGGCGGCGTGACCGGAGTCGGCGAAACGCTTGGAGTCGGACTGGGCGTTGGCGTGGCGGTCGGAGTCGGAACCGGCGATGCCGAAACCGGAATCCGGCTCGCTCCCGTTGCAAAACTGAAACCGGCGGGCGATTGAGCCGTTACGTTCGGCAGCAGAAAATAAAACGCTTCGCTTTGCAAATCGCTGTTGCCCGTGCCGACTTCGGTTAACGCTAAATTAAAAGTCATTCGCCTGACGGAATCGCTGGGAATCGGCTGCGTAGAGGCGATAAAAGCAGTCGGAGTAGGAAATCTGGTCAGTCTGGTAAAAGTCGCCCCAGCCGCCGGAATATTCAAAGGATAAGAATAGATCTGCGCCGGGCGCGCCACGTTCGGATTCAAACCGGTATCGTTGTTCGGCGCGACCGTGCCGTTTGCCAAAATGTTCTGGCGCGTTTCCAAAACCAGAGTCGCCGGCGCGCCGCTCGCGTCCGTATCGGTAAAACCCGGATAATGGGGAACATCGCCGCTGTTCACTGCCGCATCTGCCGCGCTGCGCGGTCCAACGCGCCGAAACGGATTAGCCGGAGCCGCAACATTGGCATCAAAAACATAAAGCGCGAAGTCCGGTAGATTAGTTCCGCCGCTTTCGTTTGCTAAATCGGCGTAGGAGTCGAAAGCGATGTAACGCCCGTCGCGGCTCATTCGTCTGCCGAGGTCTAAGATATTGATCACATCGCCGGGATTAGTTCGCGTTGTCATCGTGACCTGTCTTTTAACGCTGGTCGCAGTCACATCGGCAGTTCCGCCGAGCAAATCCGCATAAAAAATCTCAGCATTGCCGTCGGTGTTGCTTCCGCCGGTCATCAAGCGAATCGGATTGTTGGTATTGCTAAAAAAAGCGACGCGCGTGCCGTTGCCTGAAATTGTCGGATTTTGATTATAAAGAGGCGCGACGATTGTTCCGCGCGAAGTGACAGTGATTTGATTAGTCGCCGCAGTGCCCCGAACGTATGTGAAAATTTCGTCGTTGCCGTTCGGAGAAGCGTTTCCAAACGCCGCATCCGGTTTCAAATCGCGGTTGGAAACAAAAGCGATAACATTACCGTCATCGCTGATGCTCGCATCACGGTTGTCATCGCCGATGACCGACGGACTAACCGCCGTGCCGGGCGACGGCAGACGGCTCGCAACCGTGTTCGTTACTCTGGTAAAAGTTCCGCCGCTCAAATCCGTCACAGGGATTTCACTGCCCGAAGACAAGTTGGCGGGCGCGACTGCCGGAACTTCGTAAAGCCACATTTCCGTATTGCCATCCTGCGTCAGAGAGTTGGCGGCGGGGATACCGGCAGTAAACGAATCGGCGTTGAAACTTCCCGGATTGGAAGTGCTGACAATCGGCGGCAGAGTCGTGCCGTTACCGGGAAAAGCGATGGTCGCGTTTGAGCCGAAAGCTATCCAACGCCCATCGTTGCTGATGACCGGACGCACGTTGACAATCAAGACCGTGATGTTGGCTTGCGTAAACGGATTTGCTGCATTAGCTCGCAGGCTTGTAGTGTCGGTAATTTGAAAAATGCGCCGCTGCGCGTAATCGAAAATAAAAATCTCACGATTGCCGTCGGAGTTACGTGGATTTTCGGTGGCGAGATTGCCGGTTGATTCAAAAACCACCAGCCGTCCGTCGCCGCTGATGCCGCCGGCAAAAGATTCGACCGATGAAGAGGTGAGCTGTCCGATGACCGAATCAACCTGTGCCGAAGCGATCTGTAAACTGCCGAATAATGCAACGATTGCTAGTGTAAAAAAAATGTGAAATTTCACAAACTCCTCCAAAAAAACGTGTATAAAATGATATTAGAAACCAAAACCGCAACTTCTTAGAATAAAAAAAGCCGCGTGACGCGAAACATTGCATTTTAAAGGTTAAAAATGCGTCTGGCAAGCATCTGAAAATTTTGGTTTGTTATTTACCTTGAAAAACATCAGCTTTGATGCGCGAAAAGACGCAAACGGTTGACTTAACGAATAAAAAGTTTCAAGTTCTAAGTTTCGAGTTTATGGTCAGAGTCATTTACCTTAAAATCTGAAACCGAAAACTTGAAATCTTAAAATCTTAATGAAACAGATTTATAAAATAATGCTGGTCGCGGGCGAAGCCTCAGGCGACGCGCACGCTGCACAACTCGTTCTGGCTTTGCGCGAAAACGCGCCCGAATCTGAATTCGAGTTTTTCGGCGCGACCGGAGCGAAGATGCGCGAAGCCGGCGTCGAAACGATTATCAAAGCCGACGATCTGGCAATCGTCGGCTTGCCGGAAATTGCCCGCGCTCTGCCGATGTTCTGGAACACTTTTCAAACTCTAAAAAACGAAGCGATAAAAAGAAAACCCGAAGCGGTTGTCTTGATAGATTTTCCCGATTTCAATTTAAAGCTCGCCAAATCGCTCAAAAAACGCGGGCTGAAAGTCGTTTATTACATCTCGCCGCAGCTTTGGGCGTGGCGCGAATATCGCGCTCGAACGGTGAAAAATTCGGTTGATTTGCTTTTAGCGATTCTGCCGTTTGAAAAAGATTGGTATGCGAAGCGGGAAATTGCACACGTTGAATACGTCGGCAATCCGCTCGCGGGCGAAGTCGTCTCCGCGCTGACCAAAAAAGATTTTTGCGCCAAACACAATCTCGACGAAACAAAACCGATAATTGCGCTGCTCGCCGGAAGCCGACATAAGGAAATCGCGCGGATTCTGCCGCCGCTTTTGGAAACCGCCGCGCTTATGGAGACTAAAAATGAAAATTTACAATTCGTCGTTACGCTCGCGCCGACGCGCAAACTTTCGGAAGTCGAAGAAGCGAAAAGCGTAGTTCGCAATTTGCCGCGAAATTTAATCGTCGTCAAAGACGAAACGCGTGAAGCCTTAAACGCTTCGGACGCGGCGGCGGTCACGAGCGGCACGGCAACATTGGAAACCGCGATTTTGGGCGCGCCGATGGCGATTGTTTATAAAACGTCCGCTCTGAATTATAAACTGCTGCGCCCGATAATTTCCGTCGAACATTTCGGTTTGATAAATCTGATCGCCGGAGAGCGATTAGTTGAGGAATTGATTCAGGATGATTTCACGCCCGAAACTTTGAGCGCGGAATTGTTTCGTCTGCTCGAACCGGCAATGAATAAAAAAATGCGCGAAAGGCTGCGTGAAGTCGTCGAGACATTGGGGAAAGGCGGCGCATCGAAACGCGCAGCTAGTGCGATTTTGAAGCTAATACGAAGCGAGTAACTTGATTTACACAATTTTATTCTTTGACGGGTTTTGACTCCGCAATTTGTTTTTTCAATTCTTTAACTTCTTCTTTCAAACGTGCGATTCCTTTAAGATGAGCATTTTGGCGTTTATATTCGTCGAGCGGCTGAACGGGCGTTCCCCACCAAACGCCGGCGCGAACGATTTTGCCCGGCAAAACTCCGGCTTGCGAACCGATAATCGCGCCGCTTAAAACCCGTGCGTGGTCGCCCATTCCGACTTGTCCTCCGATGACGCAATCGTCTTCGATAATGGTCGAGCCGGAAATTCCGGTTTGCGCCGCGATCACGACGCGCTTGCCGATTTGCACGTTGTGCGCGATTTGCACGAGGTTGTCAATCTTCGTTCCCGCGCCGATGCGAGTTTCGCCGAGCGCGCCGCGGTCAACACAACTGTTCGCGCCGATTTCCACGTCGTCTTCGATGACGACTGTGCCGATTTGCGGAAATTTAACATATCTTTCAGCATCGCGCACATATCCGAAACCGTCCGCGCCGATTATCACTCCCGCGTGTAAAACAACGCTGTTGCCGATTTGCGAATTATCTTCGACGAAGACGTTTGGATGAACGACACATTTTCTTCCGATTTTTACCGCGTCGCCGATTTTCGCGCCTGCCCGAATTTGTGTGCCGTCGCCGATTTCAGCACATTCGCCGACGCAGACAAACGCGCCGACGAAAACGTCAGTCCCGATTTTCGCGTTTTCGGCGATGAAAGCCGTCGGATGAATTTCAGGTTCGCGTTTTTTCGGAGTGTGGAGAATTTCAGCAATTTTGGCAAAGGCGAGCTTCGGATTTTTTACTTGAACGAACGGACAGGAAAGCTGCGCGTCGAAATCTTCGGGAACGAACAAACAAGATGCCCGCGTTTCAGCGGCTTGTCCGGCAAACTCCGCTTTTTCGAGAAATGAGATTTCATTCACCAGCGCGGATTCCAAATTTGAGACGCGGTAAATTTCCACGTCGCCCGCGCCGGAAAGTTTTCCGTTGGTGAATTCGGCTATTTCCTTAATCTTCATTACGACTTTCGATTTCCTCGACCGCTCTCTGCAAAAATATCATCAAACCTTCGACTTCGAACCCGTGTTCGCGCTCCAATCGTTTTAAAATCGGCGCGCTTTCGCTATCGAGAAAATGTAAATCGGCAAGGTCAATCGTTAAGTTTCCGCCGGTTTCCGCCTGCATTCCAAGCGCGATTTTTTCTAATAAAATAGCGTCTTCTTCGGTCATCGAACCTTCGACGCGCAAAATGGTTTTGCCGCGCTCAAGGTCTTCGATTTGTCGAATGTTAGTTGGCATAGTTTTGAAAACCAGAGAAGACAGTTTAGCAAATTATACGCTGATTGAACCGCTTGGTTTCTGCAAAGTTATGTAAAGCCGCGTGCCGAAAGCGATTTTTGAGCATCAAAACAAACCAATTTGCGGTAAAATCAACGGGAAATATGAATCGAATTTTAATTATTGACGACGACGAAGAGCTTTGCGAACTCGTTTCCGAATATCTTGCGGGCGAGGGTTTTCAGACCGAAGCGGTTCACGACGGCGAAAGCGGTTTGCAGCAAGCCTTGTCGAACGAATACGATTTGGTGACTTTGGATGTGATGCTGCCGAAAAAAAACGGCTTCGACGTTTTGCGAGAGCTTCGGCGAACGTCAAAAGTTCCCGTGCTGATGCTGACGGCTCGCGGTGAAGACACGGAACGCATCGTCGGGCTAGAGACCGGCGCGGACGATTATCTGGCGAAGCCGTTCAATCCGCGCGAACTCGTCGCCCGGTTGCGGGCGATTCTGCGCCGCATCGAAACGCCTTTGGAAGAAGATAAATTAAAAGTTGACGACGTAGAAATTCAAATTTCGGCTCGTTCGGTCGTTAAAAACGGCGAAGACTTAGCTTTAACGTCGGTCGAATTCGATTTGCTGAAAGAGTTGTTGAAACACGCCGGCAAAGTCATCAAAAAAGAAGATCTGAGCGAAACGGTTCTGGAGCGCAAACTGTCGCCGTTCGACCGCAGCCTCGATATGCATATCAGCAATTTGCGGAAAAAATTGGGCGTTCGTGACGACCAGAGCGAAAGAATCAAAACCATCCGCTCGGTCGGTTATATTTATACTTTGCCGAACGAAAAATAAATGACTTTATTTCTAAAAATCTTTTTGTGGTTTTGGCTGGCGATGGCTTTGATTGCCGGCGCGGTGACGCTCGTGACGCGAACACTGCAAACCGAACCGATTGTGCGGCAGTGGCAGGTCGTCGTCGGCGAATCAATGAAGGTTCACAGCCAGACCGCCGCGCAGATTTTCGACGCGCAGGGCGTAGCGGGTTTGGACGTTTTTTTGAAAAGACTGGAAAGCTCCGACCGCATCAGTGCCGTCGGATTTTATCGCGCTAGCGGCGAACAAATCGCGGGCGATAATTTGCCGCCTGACGTTTCCGGCACTCTGCGTAATTCGCTCTTGAGCGGCGAAGCCGAATTTGAACGCTTTGAAACATATTATTTAATCGGCAAAACGACCGCGCTGGCAAACGGTGAGACGGCGGTTTTGGTAACACAGTGGGAACGTCCGCGAATGTCGGGCGGCTACGCTTTGACGACGACGCAGGTTTGGCAAATCGCGGCGGTGGTTTTGACGGCGGGTTTGCTTTGCTACGCGCTGGCGAATTATCTGACCTCGCCGATTGTCAAACTGCGACACGCCGCGCGGCAGTTTGCCGAAGGCGATTTGCAGACGCGCCTCAATATCAAACGGCGCGACGAACTCGGCGAACTGGCGCGGGAGTTTGACCGGATGGCGGCGCGAATCGAAACGCTCGTCACTTCGGAAAAGCGTCTGACGCAGGACATTTCTCACGAATTGCGCTCGCCGCTCGCCCGCCTGAACGTCGCGCTCGAACTCGCCCGCGCCAAATCGAACGACGGAACAAAGCCTTTAATTGAGCGCATCGAAACCGAATCGAACCGATTGAATGAAATGATTTCGCGTCTGCTCGTGCTTTCCAAACTCGAAACCGGCTCGGAAACTTTCAGCCGGACGGAAGTCAATTTGACGCGCCTTTTCGAGCAGGTCGTCGCCGACGCAAATTTTGAAGCGCAGGCGAACGGGAAATCCGTGAAAATTTTAGAGAAAGACGCGGTGAAGGTTTTCGGCAACGAAAATCTCTTGAGAAGCGCGATTGAAAATGTCTTGCGAAACGCCGTGCGTTATACGAAAGACGGAACAAGCGTCGAAGCGGAACTTTCGAGAGCGAATAAAAACGCCGTCATCTCCGTCAGAGATTACGGCGCGGGAGTTCCCGAAGCGGAACTTGAAAAATTATTTCGCCCGTTTTACCGCGTGCAAATGGCAAGAGAAAGAAAAACGGGCGGCATCGGTTTAGGATTGGCGATTGCCGAACGCGCCGTTCACGCGCACGACGGAACGATTGCCGCCGGAAACACGGAAAACGGGTTGGCGGTTGAAATTATATTGCCGGTTCTCAGCTAAACATCATTCGTTCGGCTGCGTCGCGCGTCAACGAACGATTTGACGCATAAAATCACGAACACCAAACAGATTACCGCCATCGCCATTTGCGTTATAACCGCCGCCGGACGTTCCGCTGTTCCTGCCGAAAGAGCCGGAATTTTTAGAAAACTGCTTGCCGTCGCCAGAAAGCCAAGTAATCCGACCAAAACCGCGCCGTGCATCAGATGTTTACGTAAATTTTCTCTGCTTCGCGCCGCTGTGCCGAAAGCAATCAAAAGAACGCCGAAAATAGCCGGAATCAGCGCGGTTAAACTCGCGTTGCCGTTCATCGTTCCATAACCGTAACCGAACACGCCGAGCAGAATTAATAAAAATCCGAAAATGATAGAAGTCGAAGGCATAAAAATATCTCCACAAAGCTCATAATTTCCGACATTGAAAATTTAACAAACCTTCGCCGAAAAGACGAAGCGAAAAAAATTAAAAAAGTCGAGATGATTAATCTCGACTTCTAATATAAGGCGACTTCGATATAGTAAAACAGAAATCGTCTTAATCGCCGAAACAGGTGTTGCCAATTGTGATGAAGTTTTTGTTTTTTGTAAATCCGTAATCTTCGCCGTGCCAGGTTTGCAGTCCGAGCGATATTTCGTCGTAATCGGCTTTGGCGCGATTCGGATGCCGCGTTCGCCATTCGTCGCACACGCGTTTTACGACGCGACCGCGAACTGACGAGCGCAGCCCGAAAAAATTCGTGTAGATTGAAGAATTCAATGCTTCGTTGAGATGCGCGGTAACGAACGGCTTCAGCAAACTTTCCGACAGTTCGACCGTTTCGTTAAATTTCCAAACGCCGTTTTTGAGGACGACGAGCGGTAATTTTAGTTGCTCGCCGATTTTAATTTGCCCGGTCAAATTTTGATAAAACTTGAGTCCGGCGAAATTGGCGGCTAAATCAGCGTTAGAATAAACGCCCGAAATCAAATTGCCGTAAAACGTCCGCTCGCTCATTCGTCCCCAATCGTTGGCGCGTTTCGTTGCCGCTTCTTTTGATAAACCTTTCGCCAGAGCGCGTTCGTAAATTCGCAGATAAGTGTAGCCCTGCTGAAAAATATGGGCGATTTTGTCAATGCCGAATTGTTCGCCGTAAAGATTGACCGTTTCGCTGATCGTCAGGTAATTGCTCGGAAACGTCGCGTAAATTGATTCTTTGAAATTGGTTTTGTAACGCGCCGGCTGCGCTTTGAAGCGGTGCGATTCCATCCAACTGCCCGAAGCCGTAAAAGGCACAACACCCGCGCCGAGCCGATTGTAAACCGCCCGCGCGACGGCTATTTCCGATCGCAGATAATTTAACCGCTGCTGGTTTTTCGCTGACGGTTCGCAATTTTTCGCCGTTTTATTATCGAGACAATTCTGCCGCGTTTTTATTTCACAATTAATCTTCTCAATCGCTTTTTCGACGTTTTCCTTCACGTAATCGTGAACTTCCGCGCCAATGTCGGCGAGCGGTTCGGGCGGCAAATTAAACTGGTCAGTTTCAAATGCGAAAGCAGCAGACGGCGAAATTAGCAACGCAAAACATAGAAACGTATGAATGAATCTTCTCATCAATTATTTCTTCAAAATCGGCAGCACGACCGCCGAGAGATTTTTGCCGCCGAAATAAACTCGTTGCGTCGCCTTCTGAAAATCCGCGTTCGTTCCCAACTTATAATTATCCATAAATTTCTGTGGATTTCTGGCGACAAGCGGGAACCAGGTGCTTTGAATTTGCACCATAATGCGATGACCCTTTTTGAATGTGTGCGTGATGCCCGGCATCACAAAGTTGCCGAGTTTGGTCGGCTCGTTTGGTTTCAAAGGTTCGGGTTTCTCAAACGAATTGCGGAAACGCGCCGGCATCGGTTCGCCGCGCAAAAGCATTTGATAACCGCCCGGCTGGAACACGGAAAACGCCGAATTCTCCGGCGGTTTCACTCGATCCGGCTGACCATTGGGCAAAGTCTTTCCAGTGGTCGGAAAATTGTAATCGTTCGGAAAAACGTCAATTATCTTGACGACGAAATCCGAATCCGTCCCCGAAGATGAAACGACGAGCGACGGTTTAATATCGCCCGCGACCGTTATATCTTCGCTCAAAGGTTCGGTTTGATAAACGAGAACATCCGGGCGCGTAGCGACGAAACGCTGGTCTTCGGTCATAAAATCGCGCGGATAATTCAAAGTGATTTTCTGCGTGTAAGGAACCGGCTTCATCGGGTCGGAAATGTATTCGTTGTAGCCGTCAGCCGACTTCGGCAAATCGAAGGAAAGTCCGCCGTTCGCCGTCAGGTAAAGCGCGGTGTCCGTGCCGTTAGTCGGATTATACGTCGAAAATTCCTTCCATTCGTTCGCGCCCGTGTCGAAAGCGTTGACTTCTTTTATCGCCGAAATATCGCCTTTGTCTTTCAAAAATTTATTGAAGAAGGGAAGTTCCAGTTTCGTCCGGTAAAACTCGGAAGTTTTCCCGCCGAAATGCGCCGTGCCGAGCCATTCACCGTTGTCGCGCGCCCAACCGCCGTGAAACCACGGTCCCATCACCAGCACGTTGTAAATTCCCGGATTCTGCCGCTCGATGTGTTGATAGGTTTGCAGCGCGCCGTATAAATCTTCGTTGTCATACCAGCCGCCGACGGTCATCGTCGCGCATTTAATGTTTTTCAGATTCGGTAAAATGTTGCGCTCTTTCCAATATTGGTCGTAGTTCGGATGCTGCATCGGCTCGTCCCAGAGCTTGACGCGATAACCCAATTGCTTTTCGTAGAAATCGCCCGCTTCTTTAATGCCGCCGAGATTGAGAAAGAAATTGTAACCGTCCTGCGTTCCGGTGCTGAACGGTTTGACGTAACTGAAATCGCTCGTTGGCGCAGGGCGCGTTTGACCGAAGAAACCGTAAAAGCTAAACTCCTGGGCGAGAAAAAGCGCGCCGTTGTGGTGCGTGTCGTCGCCGTGAAACCAATCGGAAACCGGAGCCTGCGGCGAACACGCTTTCAGCGCCGGATGCGAATCAATCGAACCGGCGGACGTGTAAAATCCCGGATATGAAATCCCGTATGTCCCGACGCGCCCGTTGTTATTTTCGACGTTTTTCACCAGCCATTCGATAGTGTCGTAAGCGTCGGTTGATTCGTCAATCTCTTTACCTTTTTTATTATTGATATGCGGTCGCACGTCCACAAATTCGCCTTCCGACATCATTCGCCCGCGCACGTCCTGGTAAACGAAAATGTAACCTTCCCGCGCATACAAATCCGAAGGTCCCAAACTTGTTTTGAATTTATCCGCGCCGTATGGCGAAATTGAATACGGCGTGCGGTTCAGCAAAATCGGATGTTTTTCCGTTCTGGCTTTCGGCTCGTAAATCGCCGTAAACAGCTTTACGCCGTCGCGCATCGGAATCGAAACCTCGCGTTTGGTGAAATTGTCCTGAATATATTTGGCAAGTTGGGTCTGCGGCTGCGCGGCTTGCGCGAGCAGCGAAATGTTTCCGAAAACGATTAGCGAAAAAACGAGTAATAACTTATCTAAACGATTGAATTTCATAAACTTCTCCCAAATAAAAAAAGGGCTTGATTGTGCAAGCCTCATTTTCGCTTATTTGTAAAACGTATTCAACAGCAAATCAGGAATTGTCGAAAAGTTTTGATTGATTATCCGCTTTCGCCTTTTGCGCACGTTTCGTGACTTCTTCCATTAACGGCAGATTCATCTTCGCGCCGTCTAAAATATCTTGAACCGTAACGATTTGCAATTTATCAAACGCTGCGAAGTTTTCCGGCTTGAATTGTCCGGCGGCTTTGGCTTCCTGGCGCATCGGCGCGGTTGCCTCGTTGCGCGTGATTAAAATTCCCGCCGCCGCGTTTTCGCGTTCGACGACACCGCGCAAATCTCTGATGACCGCCGCGTTGACGTTGCCCGATTTGACGGAAATCATCACGGGCAAAACCTCGTCTTTCGATTTGCGCGTGTAGGCAACGCCGTCAATGCCTTTGTCCGCGCCTTTTTTCTCGTTAATCACGGCGCGATTGTCCGAATAAGTGAGAATCGCCCATTTTTCAAACTCTTTGCGAACGCGGTCGTCCCGTTTATGAATCAGCGCGTCAACCGATTCCATATCTTTCGGAACGCCGTGTAGTTCAACCAAATCAACCGCCGCTTGTCCTTCGCTGTCCTTCAATCTTTTTAAGATGAGCGCGATGGATTGATAATTGATGTCCATTCCGATCCAAATGAAAGCTACTTAAATTCTATCAAGATGCCGACCAATAAAATCTAATGATGAATTAATCCTTTTTGGTTTGCCATCTTTTTTGTCGAAATACCAGCCCTCATCAAACTTTCTTGACAAATCCCATTCCCAAACAACTCTTTTACCTTTTTCGTAATAATTGATTTTAGAAGTATGGAACAATCGCCTGAAAAAACTGCCATCAGAAGACTCCGAGGTAATAATCACACCCTTTTCATTTTCCTTTTTATCCGTGCATTCAATATCTTCAAAGACATCTACAACATCGTCAACTATATGTATCTCGTGTGGAATTGATCGAATTGTTTTCAATAATACAATTCCAATGTCCAGAACTCTTAAAATTTCCTTTTCGTCAATTACGCTTTTACCGTGAACAATGTTATTTCTTAAATCAAAAAAAAGTCTAATGGATTTAAGTGTAGTCTCCGGTAATAATCCTCTTATCTCTAATTCTTGAATTGAACCAAAAGTAGATAATCTTTTAGGATGCGGTGGTAAGAAACCCATTGAACCTAAGATTGCAATAGATTCGTTTTCAAGCAAATTTGAAAGACGAATTATTGCAAGTTCTGGACTGCCCTTTGAATCATCTAAGATTTGATTAATATCAATTTCTGTTTTTTTAACTTCGCTATCATCAGTTTCAAAATTAGAAAGAAGTTTACGTTCATTCTCCTCAGGTTGTTGAACAGATTCTTGGATTTGAGCAGCTTCCTTTTCAACTTTTTGAACTGATTTTTGAAATTCATCTATAGCAGGATCACTTTCAAATTTAGTTCCGAATAATTCGCCTTTTTTAATTCTGTTAATTAAAGCTGAAATTGGCTGACGATATACACATAAAATGACAAGAATTACAATCGGGTATAACCAACTTGAAAGAGCGGTTATCAGTTCGATAATCAATTTGAATAAAACTTCATTTGTCATATTTTTTAGTTGAAATTGTTCTATTGGTAATGAGATAGGTGAACAACGCGCCTTTGCCCAAAACTTTCTCCAAACCGTTGATGAGCGCGATTGACTGCTGCATCTGTACGCCGTTTTTATTCGTCAGAATCTCGTCGAAACATTCGTTGGCGTGGTCGTCCCACGTCCACGTATCAACAAACGCCTGCGCCTGCGCGCGGTCTTCCTGACCCGATGTTGTTGTAAATCTGATTGTAGTTGCGCTTGGAATTAAACGGCGGGTCAATATAGCAAAGGTCAACCGTTTCATCGCGGACGAATTTGCGTAAGATGTCGAGGTTATCGCCGTAGAAAAGTTTATTCATAGAATTTATAAACCGAGCCAAAAACGAATTCTTTCTTCAACTTCTTTTAACTGCGCGTCGTTCAATTTGCCGAGGTTGCGAATGAGTTTGGCGTGCGGAATCGTAACTAGATTCTGCGCGTCGAAACCGCCTTCGCGTAAGAACTTTATTTTCAATCCGACCTCAAAACGCGAGCCGCGCAAACTCGTCGTGTGCGGAACAATCGTTGCCAGAGCGCGGTCTTCATCGGCGGCGGGAACGCTTAAAATCAAACATGGACGAATCTTTGCCGCGTAACCAAGGTCAGCCAGCCAAACTTCGCCGCGATTAGGATTCGCCATCTTTTGCCTCTTCTTTGCGGTCGAGTTCTAAAAATATCTCTTCCGCGTTCAAAACTAATTCGTCATCGGATAAAGCGGGAGTTTCTACTTCTAAAGTATCGCGCAGAATTACGGAAACAACCTCGCGCTTTTCCGAGATTGGCAATCGAGCAAACTTTTCTATTATTTCCTGTGTTGTAGTTGTCATAAGATTTACCTCGCAGTTTCATTTTTCGGGTAGCTCGGCATAAACGTCGTCTTCCTCATTGTTCCAAATTTCATCTGCTGAACTTTCGCTTGCCGCCAGCCGGAAATTGCTGTCAGTTTCGCCGCGCTCTTTCGCTTCTTGTCAGATACGCCGTTTCCTTTTCGGATTCGATTTCGTGCCAAATTTCTATCGGCACAATCACGCCGATCGGATTGCCTTTTGCGTCGGAAATGTATTGAATGTCTGTCATAACGGTTGAATTATATCAAAGAATCTACCGATGTTGTTGTAAGTCTGATTGTAATTGCGCTTGGAATTAAACGGCGGGCGGGTATTGCAAAGGTCAATTGTTTCGTCGCGGACGAATTTGCGGAGAACGTCGAGATTGTCGCCGTAGTAAAGTTTGTTCATTGAGCTTCCTCTCAATAATCAATAACGAGTGGGCTAATGGGTAAAACTTAGTGAAAATGAGTGCGCCATTATTTTTACGTGCTTTTATTTGGAAAATCAAGATTGATTGTGGGCGACGAGCGAGCGGGCGATTAAGCCGATGCCGCCCGCTAAAAGGACAAGCATTATTATCGTATTGAAAAGGCTGGTCGGCTGGAAATAAATTTGCAGATTCGTAATGATGCCGGCGAAGATGATGACGACACCGGCAAACAACAGCAGCCAACCGACGATTGATTTGCCGTTGAAAAACAAAATGCCGATTCCGAAAATCAACGGCACGAGCGTCAGACCGAAAGCGTTGTAGCCCCAGATTGACCAGAAACTGCTGGTGACGGTGACTTGGTTGGTTAAAAGATAAGCACCGGCGATTGACATTCCCAAGCCGATGAAAAATTCGACGAGTCCGCCGGGAGTTCCGCCCGCGCCGCGAAATTTTGATTCGTTTTCCATAACAATTATTTTCGCATCTCGCCGAGCATCCGTTCGATTTCCGATTGCAAGTGTTCGGTCACGGCAGCGTATCTGGCTTCGTTATTCATTTCCGCTGTGATAATTTCGCGCGGGAAAAACGGTTTGCCAAAGCGAATTTGCGTTTTCGAGAAACTTATCTTACCGGAACTGCGTCCCCAGACTTTGTAAAAACCGTCGAGCGCGACGGGAACAATGGGCACGTCGAGTTCGACCGCGAGAATCGCCGCGCCTTTTTTGAATTCGTGCAGTTCGCCGTCGAACGCGCGCGCTCCTTCGGGGAAGATATTTAAGATCTTGCCGTGCTTTAAACCGACCGCGCTCGCCTTCATCGCTTTTAATAATTGCGTGTCCGCGTCAACCGGCACGGTGTTCAAAAACGCGGCGAGCGACTGCATAAATTTGCTTTCAAAAAACTGACTCGCGCCGACGGCGAACGAGTTTTTGAAATTATCGAAACTATACTGGCTCGTGACGAGAAACGGGTCGAGATAACTTTGGTGATTCGGACAGACGAGATATGGACGCTTGAGCGCGGCGAGATTTTCCTTGCCCGTCACTTCAAGACGAATGATAAGGCGGGCGATTAAATTAAAAAACTGGAAAACCGTATAAACCAATCCCATTCCGAACGTGCGCGATTTGAGAATGCCCTGCACTTCGGGCATTCGGTCGTCGCTTTCGCGGACGATTTAGCCCCAATTGAAATCCGTCTCAACGATTTCGGCGTTCGCGCCGCCCGCGCGCTTTTCCGTGAGTTCGATGACTTCTTTGACCGTCAGCGCGTTTGCCGCTTCGTCGCCGTCAAATTCGATGCTGAAGGCTTGTTCCAAACCTGCGAACACCTCAGCGCGTGACAGCGAATCGAGTCCCAAATCAATTTCCAAACTCATCGCCGGATGAATCGTCTCGGCTTCCGCCTGTTCGGAATTTTGTTTGACGAGTTTGGTTAATTGTCTGCCGATGGGCGCGTTCATCAATGCCGTGTCTTCGCCGGTGAATTCGAGCTTTTTGACGAGCGGCGCGTCGCTCGATGCAAACTTGTTGTCGGCGATTTCCTTCGCCACTTCAAACCGTCTGACTTTGCGCGTCGCCGTGCGCGGCAGCGGCTCGCTTCGCACGATTGTTTCCCGGACGCGCTGATATTCGGGAAGCTCGCGCCCCAAGTCGTCGAACTCGTGGCGAATCGCTTCACGCGCGTTGGCAATGCTGTTCTTTTTCATATATTCAAAATCCGGCACGACGACGGCGACGAGCTTTTCCGCGCCCGCCAGATTCGATGATTCGTCTTTGATGCCGAGAATACACATCTCGCCGACCATCGGCGTTTTCGAATAATGGACTTCCAAATCTTCCGGGTGAATGTTTTTGCCGTTCGGCAGCACGATAACGTCTTTCGAGCGTCCGACGATGTGCAAATTGCCACGTTCGTCAATCTTGCCCAAATCGCCTGACTTAAACCAACCGTCTTCGGTAAACGCTTCTTTGGTCGCTTCGGGGTTTTTGTAATAACCCGAAAAAACCATTTTGCCTTTGATTAAAACTTCGCCCGCGCCTTCGTCGTTGGGTTCGCCGAGTTTGATTTCGGCATAATTGACAGGTTTGCCAACCGAGCCGACGACGTTATCTTCAAATCTCGTGCAGGAAACCGCGCCCGATGTTTCGGTCAAACCGTAACCTTGAATCATCGTGATGCCGAGCGCGTGATAATCTCTCGCAATTTTTTCGTCAAACCGCGAACCGGCGGAAATCGTAAAGTCGAGCTTGCCGCCGAAACCGTCGTGAACTTTGCCGAAAAACTTTTTGCCGAGATTGATGTTGAATTTTTCGCGCAGAGAGAAATTGAGTTTCAAAAGTTTGTCGAACAAAGTGCGAACGACGATTGATTGCGCCGCCACGCCGTCGAAAATCTTTTTGTGAAACAGATACCACAAACGCGGAACGCCCGTTAAAAGCGTGATTTCCTTGGTTTCAAAAGCGCGCGTCATTTCGGCGGGCGCGAGTTCTTTAATGTAATAAACCGTGCCGCCGACCGATGCGATAACCCACAGATTGACGACCTGCGCGAAAACGTGAAACAGCGGCAGAACGCTCAAGACGACTTCCGTTTCCTTTAGGTGCATCACTTCCTGACAACCGGCGGCTTCGTGATAAATATTGCTGTGCGTCAGCGGAACGCCTTTCGGCGTGCCGGTCGTGCCGGAAGTATAAGTCAGTTGCGCGAGGTCTTCGGGTTTAGCGGGAGTCGGTTTGGAATCGAAATCTGCCGGACGCGGTGTGGTCGCCCAATCATCGAATGATTGAAAGCCATTTAACGGAACGCCGGCATCTTGCCGGCTCTTCTCGATGTCATTTAAAGATTCAGTTGAATTCTGATGCGGCAGTTGCCGTTTGGAAGACGGCGTTCCGGTTAACAAGACGGCGGGAATTTTCTTGCCCAGTTGTTCTTCAATCGCTCGAAAATCTTTGATAAATTCTTCGCCGATAAACGCCATCTTCGCTTCGGAATTTTCGATGAAATTTGTGATAGTTCCAATCTCGCCGTGCGGATCAATCGGCACACAAACCGCTCCGCGAAACAAAATACCGTAATAAGCCACCGCCCATCGCGGGTGGTTTTCGCTGATTAAAGCCACGCGATCACCGAAATTTATATTTTCCTTTTCAAGCCGGAAGGCGATTGAACGCGCCTGGTCGAGCATCTCGCCGTAAGTATATTTCCCGTCGGTTTCTTCGCCGACGATTTGCATTGCGATTTTATCGCGGCGCGATTCGGCGGTGTTGATGATTAATTGGCAAAATGAATTTTCCATAACAAAATCCTACAGGAATTTTTAACCACAGATTAACACAGATTTACACGGATTTTTAAGACTGATGATAAATACAGGAAGATTGATTTCAAAAATCATTTTGCTTTTTATCCGTTTTTATCTGTGTAAATCTGTGGCTAAACATTCTTCGGAACGCGAACCTTTAACGCCTCCGGCACAATCTCGAAAATCGCCGGAAGTCGTCCGGGCAATTCGCCGTCGGTTTCGATGAAAATCGTTTTATTCTCGTTGGCGGGAGCGACTTCGATTCGACGCGCGTGTCGGTGTTTGACTTCGGACAAATCGAGATGCGAGCCGTTGTAAAGTTTGTAGGCATTTAGAATAATCTTCGCGGTTTTGATGTCGCCGATATTGACGACATCCAAAAAGCCGTCGTTGATTTTCGCATCGGGTGCGATTTTCATTCCGCCGCCGAAGTAGCGCGAATTAGCCACGCAGAAATTTATCGTATTGAGCAGTTTTTCTTCCCCGTCGTCAAGCTTGACGCGGACAGTTGTGTAACCCAAATCAAAAACTTCCTGCACAGTCGAGAGCGCGAAACTCGCCCGCCCGCGAAAAGCGTCGAGCGGCAGCCAATCTAAAGACGCGCTTGTTTTTACGCGCCCGATGATTGCCGCGCTCAAACCGAAAGATGAGACATTCAAAAAATAACGCGAAACTCGAATTCCGGCGTGATTAAAAAATGTCACGCGTCCGGCATCAATCGTTTTCGTTGCTCCTTCGCGCAAATGTCTGGCGGCTTCGCGCGTGTTAGTTGGCATTTCGAGCGTTCGGCGAAAATCGCCGCCAGTGCCGCTTGGCAAAACGCCGAGTTCAACCGCTTCTCCGCTTTCCAAAATTCCGTTGGCGACTTCGTTAATCGTGCCGTCGCCGCCGCAAGCGATGATCAATCGTCTGCCCGCGTCCGCGCCGCGTTTTGCCAATGTAATTCCGTCGCCCTGTTTTTTCGTGAAAGCGACTTGAAAAGCGCCGAAATGCGCCCGCAAATCTGAAGCTGTTTGCGCCCAACGTTCATTGGTCGCGCCGCCCGCCGATTTCGGATTGACGATGACGAGCGGCAAACTCGCGTTTTCGTTTTCGGGTAAATTTCTGTTTGTTTCGTTTAGCAAAATAATTTGCTCAAGTATTTTATTGAATTTGCGACGCAGTAAATGGTTTAACTTTTTTCCAACATTTAGTCAATAAGACGGGCGACTACAAAAAATGAGGGACAAAAGCAGCTCGCTTACTTTACCCCTCATTATTTATCGTTCATTCCTTTTTCACTCGCCGTGCGAATGTCCGATGTGATTCAAACCGGAAACGGTCGTTTCTTTGCCCGTCCAAATCCAGCCGCGCCGCACGGTTACGCCGTTCATCGGCGACGAATTCCAATTTGCGTTGACATCGAAAAGAGTTTTTTTATTGAAATTGAAAACGGCGAGCGTCGGATTCGTTTCCTGTTTCAAGCCGCTGTAATTCACCTCTTTTGAAGCCCGCGCCATAAACGCTTCGACTTCATCAATTTTGCGCGGCAGATTTTTCGTCATCCATTCTGCGCCGGTCGGCGTGACGAGCAAATCGTCTTCGATGCGAACGCCGATGTTTTTATATTTCTCGAACATCGGGCGAACTTTGTCCAGAAACTTTTTGTTCTCCGGCGTGTCGGCAAGATAACTGAGCGCGTCTTCGCGGATGTAAATGCCCGGCTCGTTCGTGAAAATCATTCCGGCTTTGAGCGGCGTTTGATAATCGCCGACATCGTGGACGTTCATCCCCAACCAGTGACCAAAGCCGTGAATATACCACAATTTGAACTGCGGTAAATTCACCGTTTTGCCTTGATAAATCATTTGATAAGTCGCGTCCGGCGCGGTAATTAAACCTATCTTCGCCAAGCCTTCTCGCAAAACTTTATCCGCCGCCCGGCTCAATTCGCTGAAGTTCGCGCCCGGTTTGGTCATCTTCGCGGCGGCTTCCTGCGCATCGTAAACGATTTGGTAAATCTCGGCTTGCTCTTTAGAAAATTTTCCGCTGACCGGATAAGTACGCGTCACGTCAGCCGTGTAATGTTCGTATTCCGCGCCGACATCCATCAAGAGCAAATCAGACGGTTTAATCGCGCCCTGCGATTCGACGTAATGCAAAGTCGTCGCGTTCGGACCGCAGCCGACGATTGACGGATAACCCCAGTAATCGGCGTTGCGGCGGCGAAACGTGTATTCGACTTCCGCCTGCACTTCGTATTCCCATTTCGCGCGATTGACCATCGCCATCGAACGCATCTGCGCTTCGGTCGTGATGTCTATCGCGTGCTGCATCAGCTTGATTTCGTAAGGCGATTTGACGAGCCGCAGTTCGTCGAAAATCGGTCGGGCGTTTTCTGTTTTGTA
>Ga0136611_10000224_pt1 | contig 35243 bp, 26 predicted proteins | sample AntDrymUQ2232306_2_FD_106645 | JGI IMG/M metagenome (GOLD analysis project Ga0136611, IMG submission 106645) | Polar desert sand microbial communities from Dry Valleys, Antarctica - metaG UQ223 (23.06) | ecosystem: Environmental > Terrestrial > Soil > Desert | place: Antarctica: Dry Valley...
AATTTATAAGGCAAAACTTTTTCCTTACTAACGGATTTAATTTGACTTAACCATCGTGCAGCTAGTGTAGGTTAAGTCTTGACTAAAAACTTCTTTTTGGACGATTAAATCTTGATTTTTACAATTTACGGGAACAAAAGCTAGATGAAAATTGTTGGTTACGCTGATGTATGACTATCGCATTCTAATACTAATTCAGATTTAAGTATGCGTGTTTGATGTATGGATACAAAGTCATTGATTTAACTAATTCGGGTTGCTTGAAATACTTTTCCAAGATTTTAGTCAGATAATCTTCGGCTTGATCCAAGGTTTCAAACACGCAAAACTCCAACTCGCTTCTTAACTGCTCAAAAAATCTTTCCACTGGATTGAGTTCCGGCGCATATGCGGGTAATCTGACTAATTCGATTTTCTCCGCTGCCAACCGATGCGCCGATGCGCCGTCAGCGACCATCAGTATTTTTCGCTCTAACGACAACGCGCGTGCGCTGGCAAACAAACCGAAACATTCTTTGTCCAGGCGCGGCAAAAACATCGCAAAAAGTTCGCCGGTGAACGGTTTGACCGAAACATACAAATACAGATATTGATACCCGATTTTCTGTTTCCCTGTCGGACGCACTCCGAGTGGCGTCCATTTTCTGCCTAATGCGGTGCGCGTCCCGACCCGCATCTCATCTTCAAATTCGAGGTCTTCGTCCCGATACCCGTTTCTCATCAAAGCGAAGTTTTTTTATATGTCAAAACTGCCGCTTCATCCTTCAGATAATTGTTCGGTCGCGCCGTTTTTAAATTCACCCGCAGCCTGATACACAAATCACTGAGTCCGCCAATCGTATAGCCGACACCAAAAGATGTTTGCAGATAGGCTTGAATTTCCGCCAAACTCTTGGCTCCGAATTCCCGCAAATACTCGTTAAGCCGACTTATCTGAACGCTCGAAAGTTTCCCGAAACCCCGCTTGTCTCTTTTTTCCAACACTCCGTCCAAACCTGCTTCCCGATACATCTGCCAAATCTTTTGTGATTGCCGCATCTTCCACCCGACTTTGCTTCCCGCTGCTTTTTGCGTTTTCGCTTCGCCGCTTTTGAGAGCAATCAAAAATTGAACTCGTTTTTCAAATTGAACGAGTTTCTGCTTCTTTTCAATTGCTCGTAACTCTTCCAACTCTTCGTCAATCAACTCATCATATTTCATTCATGCATTATACGCATAACTTGTTCTGATTTGGTATAAGTAGAAGGACTGAATTATTTTCTAAATGACATTTCGTTTAATTTTTTGAAACGCCCATTTTTACTGGCTGACTTTGAAAAGCATTTATAAAATAAAACAGTCCTCTTACTTACGTAGAATTATTTTTTACGTAAATTACGAATGAAGTCTTTATCTTTGAGGTTCGATATCCGAAAGAGTCGATAAATTTCAAAGAATTTAAGTGTTTTTTAAAATGAATTAACTTGTGAGCCTTTTGGATTTTGTTGGGAGAGAAGTAATACGATTTTCGAGATTTAACCTCGACATTGAAATTAAAAACGCAATTAGCAACATGTGGTAAGACGAAAAATTCATCAGGGGATTGGGCATACAGGGTAAACAAAACGGTATATTCGAACATTTAACTTGAACTTTTTCGGGATAAATGTTTTTTCAGCACCGTGAAAAGTCAAGTTTTTAAAACAGGAGCAGTCGATTGTCTGACGATAATTGTCGGTTCTACGGAGATAACCGGCGGAAATCCGTTTTTCGTTTCGCTGCCGAGCCTCTCTAAAAGCATTACGGCGGCAATACTGCCCATCTCAAAAAGCGGTTGCCGAATCGTCGTTAACGCCGGATTATGAAATGCGGCGGTGTAAATATCATCGAAACCCAAAACCGAAACGTCCGCCGGAACGCGCAAACCAAATTCTTCCAAAGCTCGAATCGCACCAATAGCGGAAATATCGTTAAAGGCGAAGAGCGCGGTAAAATTTTTTCCTCGCTGGAGGATTTTCTTCATCGCCACATAACCAATTTCGGGCGACGGCATATCGCCTTCAAGCTGTTGGCACATTTTGGGATTGATAATAATTCCGCCCTTCCGAGCGGCTTCGACGGTTGTTGTCCAGCGAACTTCAGTATCCGAACTAAAATCCTGCCCTTTGATGACCGCAATTTCCCGATGTCCCAAACTGAAAAGATGCTCGATGGCGAGTTCCGCCGCGTGCCGGTGATTTAAGATAACGTTAGTCACGCCCTTAATTTTTTCGTGTCCCGAAACGGTGACTATCGGCAGCGTTGACTGAAAACGAATTGGCGTATCAACCGCGATGATGCCTTCCACCTGACGTTCGAGCAGCATTTTCGGATGATGTTCCAAAAGGTCTTCGCGGTGCAGATGGCTCGCTGTCAGATAAAAAAAACCTTCTTTGGAAAGCGCGGCTTCGACACCGTTCAAAACCATCGCCGAGTAACCGTCGGAAAGCTCCGGCACAATAACCCCAATGGTGAAACTGCGCTGCGCACGAAGCGAACGGGCAAAATAATTTGGACGATAATTGAATTCCGCCGCCGCTTGAAAAATACGGTCTTTCGTTTCCTGCGGAATCGCGCTCGCCGCCGGTGCGTCGTTTAATACAATCGAAAGCGAAGTCGGCGAAAGTTTCAGATGCGCGGCTAACTCTTTCAAACTAATGCGGCGAGAATTAGATTTCTCCGAGTGTTCCGAATCTTTTTTCTTTCGCTTTGGCGGCATAGCGAAAAGTTTCTCACAATGTAAAAGGTTGTGCAAGATTTTCATTTTCAGGATTGCCTAACTCTATACAACAATAAAAATTACAAGTGTCGGCGTAAATCTCTTGACCTTTATGTTACGGCAATGTTATAAAATTAGCACTTAGTTAAACGATTTAGTAAAACGATTCAGCAAGTCAGAAAAAGATATTTTTCGGTTAATTCGGAAATGAGTTTTGAAATGATTTAATTTTTTTTAAACCTCAATTTCGTTTTTCGTTTCCAAAAGATTTTTCCACGCAATTTTATAAAATTCAGTTCTGGAGGTTTCCAAAATGCAAAAAGCATTCGCAAAATTTTTCGGCGGTTTAATGTGTTGTGCGGCAATTTTGGCATTGAGTATCGTTGCCAACGCCCAATTCAAAGCGGCATTACAAGGCACTGTGACTGATTCTACAGGTGCCGCCATTGTCGGAGCGACAGTCGTTTTGACCAATACCGAAAACAACAGAGAAGTTCAGACCGTAACCAGCGATGATGGGTTTTACCGGTTCAACGGGCTTGCTCCGGGCAGCTACAAAATTGCCGTAACGCTGGCTAACTTCAAAGAAAAGGTGATTGAAAACTACAGCCTCAACGCCGAAACCGTTCAGGGTTTGGACGTTGTTCTTGAAGCCGGCGGCGGAATAAGTGAAACAGTGACGGTGACGGACGAGTCGCAGCCGCTCAGAACCGAAGACGCGAATATTGATAATACACTGAGCCGTGCGGAAATTCTGCGGCTTCCGCAAGTCGGACGCGACCCTTATGAATTAGCTAGATTAACGCCGGGAATCTTTGGTGACGGAGCGCGCGGCGGTAACGGAAATGCCACCGGACTGCCGAATTCACCCGGTCCGGGCGGCTCGAATAATTCGATTTTCCAGACTGAAAACCAAGTTCCGATTTCGGCGAACGGGCAGCGCGTTTCGGCGAATAATTTTCAGATTGACGGCGTGAGCGTCAACAGTCAGACGAACGGCGGCGGCGCGGTGATTACGCCGAGTCAGGAAGCGGTCAAGCAAGTAACGATTACTTCGAGTTCGTATTCGGCGGAAGACGGTCGCAACTCCGGCGCGACGATTAAAGTCGTCAGCCAGAACGGAACTAATGAATTTCACGGAAGCGCGTTCTTCAAATATAACGATCCCGAATTTAACGCTTTCAACAGATTTCCGGGCAATATGCAGCGCGTCAACAATCGCCTGCGTCAATTCGGCGGCAGCATCGGCGGACCGATTCCGTTTTTGAATTTCGGCGAAGGCGGTCCGGTGACGACGAGCGGCAAAGACAAATTATTTTTCTATTTTGCTTACGAAGGACTGCGAACCGGCTCGAACAACACCTTCCAGTCTTATGTCGAAACGGAGCAGTATCGTAATCAGGTAATCGCGCAGCGACCGAACGGCGTGACGGCGCAGGTTTTCAGAACGGCTGGAATCGAACCGCGAATCGCGTCGGTTATTCCCAGAACGTGCGCGCAAGCCGGTTTTGGTGCTGACCGCTGCCGGGAAGTGACCGGCGGATTGGATTTAGGTTCGCTTGCCGGTTCGTTAGGTAATTATCTGCGGCTCGGCGGCGGAGTCGGCAGAGCTGACATCGGCGGCGGTTTTGACGGCATTCCCGACGTTCAATTTGTCAATTTGTTTAATCCCAGCTCTTTTCAGGGAAACCAATTTTTTACGCGCGTGGATTTTAACGCGACGGATAAAGACACCATCGCCGTTTCGACTTTTTTTACGCCAACCATCAACAACGGCACCGATGGCGCGGGGCGCAGTCGTCAAATCGGCGATATTATTTCCGACCGCTTGAGTTTTTCGACGGCGGTGATTTACAACCGCAACATTTCCACCACGATGTTTAATCAGGCGCGTTTTAATTACAGCGGCTTTTCTTTTAATGAAGTCGAGTCGAATCCAAATGCGAACTTCGGCATTCCGCGCATCGAAGTTGAAGGCTTGCCGTTTGACCGCATCAGATTCGGCGCGCCGCGCGGCGAAAATACGCCGGGTATCTTGTCGGAAAAAAGTCTGGATTTCAGCGACACTTTCAATTGGATTATCGGCAATCACGCCCTCAAAATCGGCACACAACTTCGTTTCGACATAAACAATACCAGCATCGTCGGCGGAGCGCGTCCTGTTTTTAGTTTTGTCGGACTGTTTAATCTGGCAAATGACACGCCGATTTTTGAAGGCATTAACGCCAATCCGGTAACGGGCGCACCGGCGGATGCGGCGCGCGATTACAAAACAAACAACTATGCCTTTTTCGTGCAGGACGATTGGAAGGTCAGACCGAATTTGACCTTGAATCTGGGCTTGCGTTACGAGTACTTTCCGCCGATTAAAGACCAATTGAATCAGCAAAGCAATATCATAATCGGTCCGAACGGTTTGGTTGATGCGCGGGTCGTGGTGGTTGACGAGTTATTCAAACCGGACAAAAATAATTTTGGTCCGCAAATCGGTTTTGCCTACAGTCCCGGGTTTTTAAGGGAAAAAGCGGTTATTCGCGGCGGTTTCGGTATCGGCTACAATCGGATACCGAGCGTCGTTTTCATCAACTCGCGCGGCAATCCGCCGTTCTTTTCGCGCTTCGGAATTTGCTGCGGGACAAACGCACAAGATTTCGGTTCGCCGTTCGCCAACGGTCAAATCCTCTACGCTTTAGGCGGCAGTAATTCGCCGAGCAGTTTTCCGGCTAATCCGCGTTTGGGCGGCGGAATCAATCCGGCGACCGGCGCGCCGTTTGCCGGTTCGGTGGAAATTTACGGTTCGACGCCGGAGCAGCCGAACGCGCAAAGTTTCCGTTACTCCATCGAAGCGCAATATCAATTGCCGGCTAATCTAACGGCGACTATTGGTTATCAAGGAAGTAAAAACCGCAACTTGATTCGTCTGGTCAATCAAAACTTTATTTTTCCTCAACTAAATCCGGCTTTCAATGCCATCTTTCTGCCGACACCGGATGTTGAATCCAAATACGACGCGCTGCTTGCCACGCTCGAACGACGGTTCGCCAACGGTTTTCAGGTGCAGGCGAATTATCGGTTTGCCAAAAGTCTCGACAATTTATCGAATGAAGGTCCCGGTTTCGTGACTAATCAAACTTACCCGGTTGATAACGATAGCGAATACGGACCTTCGGATTTTGACGTGCGGCATAATTTCAACTTGTTCGGTTTGTATGAATTGCCGTTTTTCCGCAAGAGCGAAGGTTTAGCCAAAACATTTCTCGGCGGATTCCAAATCAGCGGAATTCTCACATATCACACGGGTTTTCCGTGGACTCCAGTCGTCGGCGGTCCGGGAATTCGTTCGGCAAGCGGCGCGACATTCGGACCTTTTCGTCCGGTCGCATTTTTTGGGGGAGCCGGAAACAGTTCTTCCAACGAAACATTTTTGACCGGCAATGGCAACTTTACGGGCAGCTTTATTCCGGGCGTGAACTGCATCAACACGCCGGGCGGCTGTAACCGGATTTTTCTGACAACGCTTAACCGTGTGAACGGTGAAGCGACGTTTTTGGCTAATCCTCCTGGAATCGGACGCAACGGCTTTCGCGGTCCGCGCTATTTCAATGTGGATTTAACCGTATCGAAGCGATTTGATCTGCCGAAAAGTTTAAGTTTAGGCGAAAATACCGGCTTGGATTTGCGAGTCAATCTTTTTAATGCTTTCAACAAACTTAATCTGGCAAATTTCGGTTTTGCTTCTGACAGCACGCGAATCAACAACGGCGACAATCCGAATCTCAGTTTCGGCAGAGCCACCGGCGGGCTTTCTGGGCGCGTCATAGAACTACAAGCGAGATTCAGTTTTTAGTCTGCGCTGAATTGTGGGAAGGCGTGGTTTGAATTTTCATTCCACGTCTTTTTTAGTCGAAACTTCTGGTTTTGCGAAAAGATTAACCGAGAAACGACTCTCAAAAAAGATGCTGCTTTATAAACAGATCGCGCTGATTTTTCTTTTGTTGTCCGGTTTTCTTTTACCGGGCAAAGCACAGACTTTCGCCGATAAAAACGCTTTGCGCGTGATGACTTTCAACATTCGCTACAACGAACCGAAGGACGGCGTGAATGCCTGGACGAACCGGAAAACAAAGGTTGCGGATGTGATTCGTTTTCATAAAGCGGATTTAATCGGAGTTCAGGAAGCGCAGCATAATCAATTGAAGGATTTGGAAAAACTTCTGCCTGATTTTGCGTGGTGCGGCGTGGGGCGCGACGGCGCGAACGAAGGCGAATTTTCGGCGGTTTTATATCGTAAATCGCGTTTCAGATTATTGGAAAATCAAACTTTCTGGCTTTCCGTAACGCCCGAAAAAGTCGGCAGTAAAGGCTGGGACGCGAATCTGCCGCGCATTGTGACTTGGGCGAAATTTCGAGACCGGCAAACGAAAAAAACTTTTTTTCATTTCAACACGCATTTCGACCACATCGGCAAACAAGCGCGAAGTGAAAGCGCGAAACTTCTTCTCGCGCAAATCCAAAAAATTACCGGGAAATTTCCTTTTGTCGTTTCGGGGGATTTTAACGCGAAAGAAGAAACCGACGTGTATCGGATTTTGACGGGAAAAATCGAATCGGCAAATTTCAAATTGATTGACGCGCGCTACATTTCAATCGGCGGACATTTCGGCGGAAATTCGACCTTTAACGCTTTCAAAGAACTTATTCCCGAAAACCGAATTGATTACGTTTTCGTTGGCAAAGGCGCGAGAGTTTTAGAACACGGCATTTTATCCGACCGTTGGGACGGACTCTGGGCATCGGATCATTTGCCGGTTTTGGCGGAAATTGTTTTCAGCAAAAAGTGAAATTCAGCCGATGAAAGTTTCTTCAAAATTACAAAATAAGTTAATTCAGAAAATTTTCGGATTGTTCGCGCTTTTTCTTTTGTCGTTCGCGGTTTTCGGACAATCGGCGGCAAAAATCAATCAAAACGAGTTTGTCGAAGCGCGGCATAACAGCCGACTTTTAGCGCGTGAAGTTTCGTATCGAATAATTTTGCCCGCCGATTACAAACAATCAGAAAAAAAGCTTTTCGCGGTGATTTATCTGCTTCACGGCAGAGGTGGAAACTACAAAGACTGGACTAACTTAACAAAAATTACGCAATATTCGTTGATATATAATTTCATCATCGTGATGCCCGACGGCGGTAAAGAAAGTTGGTATGCGGACAACGAAAATTTGCCGAATGACAGTTACGAAAGCTATTTTATCAAAGAACTGATTCCCGAAATTGACGCAAAATATCGAACGGTTCCCGAACGGCAAAATCGAATTGTTGCGGGACTTTCGATGGGCGGTTACGGCGCAATCAAATTCGGTCTGAGATATTCTGACAAGTTTGTTTTAGCAGGTTCATTCAGCGGCGCGATGGATGCCGTCGTTAAAACTCAAAATTATAAACATTTGATAAAATCCGTCGCCGATGTTTTCGGCGAAGAAAACAGTCAGGCGCGAAAAGACAACGATATTTTTAGAATAATTAACGAGGCTTCCGCTGAAAAAATCAAGGAATTTCCTTTTTTATTCGTTGACTGCGGAACGGAAGATCATCAATTTCAATCGAACAGAGATTTTGCCGCGCTTTTGACCGACAAAAAAGTTCCGCACGAATACCGGCAAATGCCCGGCGTTCATAATTGGGCGTTTTGGGATTCGGAAGTTCGGGAATTTTTGCGCGTCGCCGATAAATTGACGGCGGGGCAAAAGCCGAAACCGGAGAAATGAAAAGCGCAAACACACAAATTTTAACGATTTGTTTGATGTTATTTTGGACGTTTGCAGTTTCGTCCAACGCTCAAAATCCGTCACGAAACCTCTACACAATCAATGATAATTGGAAGTTTTTCCCGTCCGAAATCGCCGATGCCGAAAAGCGCGAAACTGAAGATAAAAACTGGCAAAAAATTACAGTTCCGCACACCTGGAACGTCGAAGATACTTTTGACGACGAACCGGGATACAGACGCGGCGCAAGTTGGTATCGGCGAGAATTAAACTTGAATTCTAATTCAAAGAACAAACGCATTTTTCTCTATTTTGAAGCCGCAAATCATACGGCTGATGTTTATATGAACGAAAAATTTCTCGGTCGGCACGTCGGCGGTTACACGGCTTTTGTTTTCGACGTGACGAATTCGGTCGAGTTTGATAAACCGAATTTGATTGCGGTCAAAGTTGATAATTCGCTTGATAAAAACAAACCGCCGATTGACGGAGATTTTACGATGTATGGCGGAATTTACCGCGACGTTTGGCTGATTGCGGCGGACGAAATTCACTTTAAAGTGACGGATTTCGCATCGTCCGGCGTAAAAATCGAAACGCCGCATGTTTCAAATGATTCGGCAACCGTCAAAATTTCGGGAACAGTTGTAAATTCGAGCGAAACTCCAAGACAAGTCGAAATTGTCAATACGATTTTCGATAACGAAAATTGCCTGATAGCTTCGGTAAATTTAAAACTGAAAATCAATCCGAACAGCGAAGCGAATTTTGAGCAAACAACCAAGCAAATCAAAAATCCGCGTCTTTGGTCGCCTGATGAGCCGAATCTTTATCGTGTTCAAACCGTCATTCGTGAAAACGGAAAAGTTTTGGACGAAATCACAAATCCGCTTGGATTTCGCTGGTTTCGATTCGATGCCGAACAGGGGTTTTTTCTCAACGGAAAACATTTAAAACTGCGCGGAACAAATCGCCACCAGGATTATAAAAATTTTGGCAACGCCGTTTCTGACGCTTTGCAGGCGCGCGATTTGGAAATTATCAAGGAAAACGGTTTTAACTTTTTGCGGCTCGCGCATTATCCGCAAGACCCTTCGGTTTTGGAAGCGGCTGACCGTTTGGGTTTAATAATTTGGGAAGAAATCCCGATTGTTAATCAGATTTACGTTTCCGAACAATTTAACGAAAATGCCAAACAAATGTTGACCGAAATGATTCGCCAGCATCGCAATCATCCTTCAATAATTATTTGGGGTTATATGAACGAGGTTTTTCTGCCCGTTCCGAAAACCGAAGAACATATTCAAACAACGGTCAATCTTGCCAGAGAATTAGAAAAAATCTGCCAGACTGAAGACGTGAGCCGCGCGACGGCAATCGCTTTTGATTGGGGCGCGCGCGAACTTTATCACACTTCCGGGTTGAGCCAAATAACGGATGTTGTGGGTTGGAATATTTATCACGGCTGGTATTACGAAACTTTCGCGGATTTCGGGAAATTTCTTGACAACCAACATCGGCGTTTTCCGAATAAACCTTTAATCGTCAGCGAATACGGCGTGAACGGCGACCGGCGGCTTCATTCTCCGAATCCGAAACGCTTTGATTCAACTATTGAATGGCAAAGAATGTATCACGAAGCGTATCTGCCGCAAATTTTGGATAGAAAATTTATCGCGGGAACGGCAATTTGGAATCAATTCGATTTCGGCTCCGAATTTCGCGGCGAAACGATTCCGCATCTCAACCAAAAGGGAATGTTTACTTACGATAGGAAGCCGAAAGATATTTCATTTTTCTACAAAGCGAATTTTTCCGATGACGCGGTTTTGCACATCGCTTCGCGTGATTGGAATTTTAGAAGTGGAACGCCGAAACAGACGATTGACGTTTACTCAAATTTACCGGAAGTCGAACTTTTTCAAAAAGGCGTTTCGCTCGGCAAAAAAACGGTCGGTGAATATAAAAAAGCGACGTGGGAAATTGTTTTGAAAGACGGAAAAAATTCGTTCACGGCGCAAGGTTCTAAAGACAAAAAATTATCGTCCGATTCGGCGGAAATTTTTTTTACCGATACGACGAAACCGTTCGATAATTCTTTTCGTGAAATTGCCGTCAATGTTGGTTCAAACGCGGATTTTATTGATGAAAGCAATTCGGTTTGGACAGCGGACCAAGCGTATAAAAAAGGCGGCTGGGGTTTTACCGGAGACGACGCGAAAGCGGTTTCAACGAGCGGAAATATTTTCGGAAGTTTGGACGATCCGCTTTTTCAAACAATGTCGGAAAATTTAAGCCCTTACAAATTTGATGTTCCCGACGGCGATTATGAAGTTGAATTAAGATTTGTCGAAACGAAATTTAAAGAAATCGGCAGGAGAGTTTTTGATGTCAGAATCAACCGGCGAAAGGTTTTGGAAAGTCTCGATTTGGCAAAAGAAGGCGGATTTTTGCAAAGTTTTATCCGGAAATTTCTTGTCGCGGCGCAGAATAAACAAGGCATTGCGATCGAATTTTCGGCGGTCACGGAAAAACCAGTTTTGAGCGGCGTGAAAGTTACGAAAAAGAATTGAATCCACTCATTGTCAAACGCGCCGGGCGCGAATTATTTTCGGCTGAATAAAACCGTTAAAAGTGCTCCGCCAAAAATAATGAAGCCTGAAAATTTTGACAATGAATTTATGGGAATGTTATAAAGCACTTATGTCTTGAAACGATTTACTAAAACGATTTACTATTCGGTTAAGAATAATACAGAAGAGAATTGAAAAACAATAAAGCTGTCGGCTTATCGTTTCAAAATTCCTATCTCAACCCGGTCAAATGAAAAAAATAAATTTCGTCTGCATAGTTTTAATTTTCGCGCTGTGGTTTTCGACCTTAGAGTCTCTCGCGCAAGGATCGAATCGTTCTGTTACCGCCAAAAATGTCGAAATCGAACGCAAAATAAATGCCCTGCTGGCGCGGATGGCTCTGGCTGAAAAACTCGGACAACTGCAGCAACTCGACGGCGAGGCGAACGGCAATTATCGTCCCGAACATCTTGAACTTGCGCGGAAAGGTTTGCTCGGCTCGACGCTGAACGTGCGCGGCGCGAAAAGGGTCAATGAATTGCAAAAAGCCGCTCTCGAATCGCGTTTGAAAATTCCGATGCTTTACAGTTTCGACGTGATTCACGGTTACCGCACAATGTTTCCCGTGCCTTTGGGCGAATCGGCGAGTTGGGATACAGCTTTGATGGAGCGGACGGCGGCGATTGCGGCGGCGGAAGCAAGAGCGGCGGGCGTGCATTGGACGTTTGCGCCGATGGTGGACATCGCCCGCGACCCGCGTTGGGGGCGCGTTATCGAAGGCGCGGGCGAAGACACTTATCTCGGTTCGCAAATCGCTTACGCCCGTGTGCGCGGTTTTCAAGGTTCGGACTACAGCCAGAACAACCGCGTGATGGCGACCGCCAAACACTGGGTCGGTTACGGCGCGGCGGAAGCCGGACGTGATTACAATACGACTGATTTGTCCGAGCGAGCGTTGCGCGAGATTTATTTTCCGCCGTTTAAAGCGGCGATTGATGCGGGCGTTGGAAGTTTTATGACCGCGTTCAACGATTTGGACGGCGTTCCGGCGACGGCGAATCCGTTTGTTTTGAAAGATGTTTTGCGCGGCGAATGGAAGTTCGACGGGCTAGTCGTCAGCGATTACACCGCCGTGATGGAATTAATGTTTCACGGTTTGGCAAAAGACGAAGCCGATGCCGCGCAATACGCTTTGAACGCCGGAACGGATGTGGAAATGGTTTCGCGTTTTTACAACAAACACGGCGCGGATTTGGTGAAACAAAGAAAACTTTCGATGGCGACGATTGACGAAGCCGTCCGCCGCATTCTGCGGATAAAATATCGGCTCGGACTTTTCGAGAAACCTTTCGCCGACGAGAATTTAGAAAAAGCCGAAGTTTTCAAACAGGCGAATCGTGATGTCGCCAAGCTCGCCGCCGAAAAATCCTTCGTGCTGTTGAAAAATCAAAATCAAACTCTCCCGATTAACAAAAACACTAAAGAAATCGCCGTCATCGGTGCTTTGGCAGACAGCAAAATTGATATGAACGGCAACTGGGCGGGCGACGGTCGCGCCGAAGATGCCGTGACGGTTTTGGACGGATTAAAGCGGAAATTCCCTAAAATGAAAATCCGTTTTGAGCCGGGCTGCGACGCGAAATGCGAGACCGACGCGGGTTTTGAAAAAGCGGTTGACGCAGCGAAAGATTCTGATTTTACGGTTCTCGTCGTCGGCGAATCAATCGAGATGTCGGCGGAAGCGTCTTCGCGCTCGAACATTGATTTACCGGGCAAGCAACTTGATTTGGTCAAGCGCATTCACCAAACCGGCAAACCTTACGCCGTCGTTTTGATGAACGGCAGACCGCTGACGATCAATTGGCTGGCAGAGAATGCGCCCGCAATTCTGGAAACCTGGTTCGCCGGAACGATGGCGGGACACGCCATCGCCGACACTCTTTTCGGCGACGCGAATCCGGGCGGAAAACTGCCGATTACGTTTCCGCGTTCGGTTGGACAAATCCCAATTTATTACAACCAGAAAAACACGGGTCGTCCGGTTAAAGAAAGCGAAAAATACACTTCAAAATATCTGGACATTCCGAACACGCCGCTTTATCCGTTTGGTTACGGTTTAAGTTACACGCAGTTTCGCCTGAGTAATTTGCAGCTCGATAAAACGCAAATTCTGCCGAGCGGAAATGTCAAAGTCAGCGTTGAAATCGAAAACACCGGAAAACTTGCAGGCGATGAAGTCGTCCAACTATACATTCACGATGTCGCGGCGAGCGTGACTCGTCCGGTTAAAGAATTAAAAGGTTTTCGCCGCGTTGCTTTGAAAGCGGACGAAAAGCAGACGGTAAATTTCACTTTATCGCCGAAAGAGTTGTCATTTTTAGACCGCAATTTAAAACCAATCGTCGAGCCGGGCGAGTTCCAGGTTTTCGTCGGCACGAGTTCCGACAGCGGTTTGCAAAGCGATTTTGAAGTTGTCAACACGCTCACGGCGAAAACAAATCTGCCCGTCCAAGCGAAGGATGAAAAAATTGAGGACGCGCCGAAAACGCCCGTTCCGGCGGCGCAGATAGAGGCGGCGGACGATGTTTTTCTCGAAGATTTGTCGAAAAAAACCTTTCAATTTTTTGGGAACATTCCAACCCGAAAACGGGTTTGACGCTCGACCGGGCGCGGACAAACGGCGACGCTCCGAAACAGGGCGAAGACCATTACAAAATTGCAAGCATCGCGGCGACCGGATTTGCTTTGAGCGGTTATTGCATTGCCGCCGACCGGAAATGGGTTACGCCCGCGCAGGCAAAAGAGCGAACGCGGACGACGCTTGATTTTTTCGCCAATCGCGCCGTTCACAAAAACGGCTGGTTCTATCACTGGATGGATGCGGAGACGGGCGAGCGACGTTGGCAGAGCGAGATTTCTTCGATTGACACGGCGTTGCTGCTCGGCGGCGTTTTGACCGTCAAGCAGTGTTTTGCCGACGATGCGGAAATCGTCCGCCTAGCAAATGTAATTTATTTAAGAGTTGATTTTCGTTGGATGCTCAACGGCGATGCCTATTTGCTTGCGCACGGCTGGCGACCGGAAAGCGGATGGATAAAAAATCGTTGGGAGGATTACAGCGAAGACAAAATTTTATATTTACTTGCCATCGGTTCACCGACCAAGCCGATTTCCCCGAAGGCGTGGTATGCTTGGGAGCGAAAATGGCAGGAATACGGCGGTAACAGATATTTGGCGGCGGTTTCGCCGCTTTTTATTCATCAATTTTCACACGCCTGGGTTGATTTTCGCGGCAGACGCGAACGCCGTCCGCCGTATGTTGATTATTACGAAAATTCGGTGAAAGCGACTCGCGCTCAAAGACAATTTTCGATTGACGTTTTGAGCAAAGAATTCCCGAAATATTCGGCGAACATCTGGGGTTTAACCGCTTCGGACAGCGCAAAAGGATATGTCGCATGGGGCGCACCGCCGCGTCACGAAGCAACCGACGGTTCGGTCGTGCCGTGCGCCGTCGCCGGTTCGTTAATGTTCGCACCCGACATCACGCTCGCGGCTTTGAAGGAAATGAAAAATCGTTACGGCGATAAGATTTACGGTCGCTACGGTTTCGCCGACGCTTTCAATCCGCAAACCGGATGGGTCAACCCGGATGTCATCGGCATTGATTTGGGCGTCACGCTGTTGAGCGCGGAGAATTTGCGGAGCGGGAAGAATTGGTTTTGGTTTATGCGTAATCCCGAAGTTCGTTTGGCGATGAAACGGGTTTTGTTGTCTTAAAATTATTACTAAACATTCAGGTTAATTTACCAATTTGAAATTTAAAGTCTAAAATAACTTTCATCAGTCGAAATTTTCTCCGCAACAGCAAATTTATGTCGCTACTCGAAATGAAGCACATCACCAAAGAATTTCCCGGCGTAAAGGCTTTGGACGGCGTGACGTTCGATTTGCAGGCGGGCGAATTTCACGCTCTCGTCGGCGAAAACGGCGCGGGCAAATCAACTTTGATGAAAGTTTTGTCAGGCGTTTATCCGGCGGGAACTTACGGCGGCGATATTGTCATCGGCGACAAAGTTCAGCAATTCAAAAACATCCGCGATGCTGAAAACGCGGGTGTGGCGATTATTTTTCAGGAACTTTCGCTCGTCAAAGAACTAACCGTCGGCGAAAATATTTTTCTCGGACGCGAGCCGTCGCGGTTCGGCGTGATAAATTGGTCGGAACTTTACCACCGGGCGACGAAACTGCTTAAAGATTTGCATCTGCCGATTGACCCGCGCACGCCAGTCGGCAATCTCGGAATCGGGCAGCAGCAACTTGTCGAAATCGCCAAAGCCTTATCGCAGAGCGCGAAAATTTTGGTGCTGGACGAACCGACCGCCGCTTTGACCGAATCAGAAGTCGAAACCTTGTTTACGATTTTGACCGATTTGAAATCGCGCGGCGTCGGGATGATTTACATTTCGCACAAACTCGACGAAGTTTTTGCGATGAGCGACCGCGTGACGGTTTTGCGCGACGGGCGCACGGTCGGCACGCACAATCTGGCGGATTTATCGAAAGTAAAAGTCATCTCGATGATGGTCGGGCGCGATGTCGGCGACATTTTCCCCGAATCTACGCACGAATTCGGCGAGACGGTTTTAGAAGTCAAAAACTTGACGGCTTTTGATGTTGATAATCCGGCTAAAAAATTAATTGACGATGTTTCATTCGCGGTCAGAAAAAACGAAGTTTTGGGAATCGCCGGTTTGATGGGCGCGGGACGCAGCGAGCTTTTGATGGCGATTTTCGGCGCGTGGTTTGGACGAGTTTCAGGCGAAGTTTACGTCGAGGGAAAACGCGTCGAGATAAATTCGCCGTCCGCCGCAATAAAAAACGGTATCGGCTTCGTCACCGAAGACCGCAAGCGTTTCGGCTTGATTCTCGAACAAACGATTGTGGACAACTCGACACTCGCCGGGCTGAAACAAATCTCCGGCGCGTTTTTAACGAATCGCTCGCGCGAAACGGTCGCTACGCGCACGGTGATGAATTCTTTACGCGTCAAAGCCAATTCGCCGCTAACCGTGGCGGGAACGCTTTCGGGCGGCAATCAGCAAAAAGTCGTTTTGGGAAAATGGCTGCTGACGAAGCCGAAAGTTTTGTTTCTTGATGAGCCGACGCGCGGCATTGATGTCGGCGCGAAACAGGAAATTTACGCGGAAATCAATCGTCTGGCGCAAGACGGTCTGGCAATCGTGATGGTTTCGAGCGAGCTGCCGGAAGTTTTGGGTTTGTCCGATAGAGTTCTGGTTTTGCATGAGGGCAGATTGGCGGGCGAATTTTCCAAAATTGAAGCCACGCCCGAAAAGGTGATGATTGCAGCGACGGGCGAATCGAAAGTGATGGTTTAAGAAAATGAAATTCGATTTAATGAATTTCTTTTGAGGATCAGTGAATAGCTAACAGCGAATAGTGAAAAGCGGCGCGTTGGAAACTGTTCGTTATTCGTTGTCAACAATTCGATATTAAACAAGTAATTTACTTTTCAATTGTGTAATTCATAAAGAATGAACGAAACAACAGCGGAAAAATCGGGCTTCAAAATCGAAACTACGTCGCTTCGCGCTTACACGATGCTCGGCGCGATGATTTTGATTTGGCTTTTCTTTTACTGGCAGACGGACGGCATTTTTCTGATGCCGCTGAACCTTTCCAACCTGATGCTGCAAATGTCGGTGACGGGCATTTTGGCGGTCGGAATGCTGATGGTGATTGTGTCGGGCAATATTGATTTGTCAATCGGTTCGGTCTTGGGGCTTTCGGGAGGCATCGCCGCGATTATGATGACGAGTCAGGGTTACGGATTGTTGCCGTCGTTCGCGGCGGCAATCGCCGTGGCAATCGTCATCGGTATTCTGCACGGATTTCTGACGGCGTATTTCAACATTCCGGCGTTTATCGTAACCTTGGGCGGATTGCTCGCGTGGCGCGGCGCTATAAAAGGAATTTCCCAATCTGAAACGACTCCGGTCGTTGATACGACTTTCAAGTTAATCGGTCAGGGCAGCATCACGCCCGCGTCGGGCTGGATTTTGGCGGCAATCGGCATCACGCTCGTTTTGTTTTTCGCGTACCGCCGCGCTCAAGCGCAAAAAGTTTACGGACTCGGCGAAGCCAGCCTCGGCGGTGAAATGCTGAAATCGCTTTTGCCAATTGGCGCAATCATCGCGTTTATCTACGTGATGAATTTGGCGGGCGGCGTGCCGTTGCCGGTTTTAATTTTTTTGGTCGTTGCTCTTCTCGGAACTTTTATCACCAACTCGACGACGTTCGGGCGTTACCTTTACGCCATCGGCGGTAACACGGAAGCGGCGCGCCTTTCCGGGATTGATACGAAATTTAATATTTTGAAAGTCTATGCGTTGCTCGGATTTTTGATCGGTATCGCCGCAATTATCTTCACTGCCAGACAAGGCAGTGCCGCGCCGGACGCGGGCGTTCTGAAGGAACTCGACGCGATTGCGGCGTGCGTCATTGGCGGCGCGAGCCTGATGGGCGGGCGCGGCACGATTTTCGGCGCGTGTCTGGGAGCCTTGATTATGGCGAGTCTCGATAACGGAATGTCGCTCCTAAACGTGCGCGATTTTATGCAGGAACTTATCAAGGGAACGATTTTGGTTGCGGCGGTCGGGCTTGATATGATTGGAAAGAAATCTTAATCAAAAAATTACCAGGAGAACTTTTAATGCGATTAAAACTTTCAATCTTTTTGGCTTTCATTCTATTTATCTCCGCCTGCGTTCAAGGACCGCAAACGGCGAACGATACGGCGCAGATGAACCGCGCGGTTGACCCGAATAAACGGGTCAAAATCGGTTTTGCGATGGACACGGTGAAAGAAGAACGCTGGCAGCGTGACCAGGACGCTTTTAAAGCGCATTGCGTCAAGATGAATGTTGATTGCGTCGTGACCGTCGCCAACAACAGTGCCGACCGGCAATCGAACGATGTCGAAAATCTTTTGACGCAGGGCGTTGATGTTCTCGTCATCGCGCCCCACGACGCGACGCAAGCCGCTTCGATGGTTGATAAGGCGAAAGCGAAAGGCATTCCGGTTATCTCTTATGACCGCCTGATTAATTCGGACAAAATAGATTTGTATATCTCGCATCAAGTTCCGGTAATCGGCAAAAAAATCGCCGAATACGCGCTGCAAAACGCGCCCGAAGGAGATTACGTAATGGTTTACGGAGCGGGAACAGACAATAACGCCGTAATAATGAAAAAGGAACAGCTCGCCGTTCTGCAGTCGGCTCTTGACAGTCAAAAAATTAAAATCGTCGCTCAAAATTTTATGACCGATTGGAAACCGGAAGAAGCCCTAAAGATGGCGGAAAACGCGTTGACACAATACAACAACATCAAAGCATTCGTCGTCTCGAATGACGGAATGGCGGGCGGCGTGATTGCCGCGCTCGAAAAACGCGGTTTGGCGGGCAAAATTCTCGTCACCGGACAAGACGCGCAGAAAGACGCGCTCCAGCGCATCGCTCAAGGCACGCAGTCCATGACCGTTTACAAACCGATTATTCCGCTGGCGAGCGGCGCGGTCGAAGCCGCGATGAAATTGGCGAAAAAGGAAGCCTTGACCGGCTCGACTGCGTTTAGAAACGACACGCTCGGCAAAGACATCCCGGCGATTCTGCTCGAAGTCACCGTCGTTGATAAAAACAATTTGATGGACACGGTTATCAAGGACGGCTACGTTTCTTTTGAAGACGTTTACGCGAATGTGCCGGCTGATAAACGTCCGCCGCACAAATAAAATCAGCGAAATCGAACGCGTCTAAAAAATTGAAGCGAGAAAAAGGAGCTCTTTCGCTCCTTTTTCTTTTCCGCTTTTGTTTGCTTTTTGAGAGAAAAACCCCGACCATAAAGTGATGCAGCCGGAAACTTCAAGCCCGTTTCGTTTCTTAAAAATTCTTCTTCACGCCGGTTTTTTCCTTTCTGGAATCGCTACGGTGTTAATCGGACAAATTTTGCCGATTCTCGCGGAACGATTGAAACTCAACGACGGGCAAGCCGGACTTTTCTTTACCGCTCAATTTTCGGGTTCTTTGATCGGAACATTTCTGACGAATTGGTTCGGGAAGAAAAACAAATTTCTTTCCGCCACCGTCATCGGGTGCTTTTTGATGGCAAGCGGCGTTTTGTTTTTGAATTTTGACTCGCGGACGATTTGTTTGATCGGATTTTTTATTAACGGTTCGGGCATCGGTTTGACGCTTCCGGCAATTAATTTGCTGACGCTCGAACTCAATCCCGCGCGGGCGACTGCCGCGCTTAACGTCTTAAATTTCTTCTGGGGAATGGGCGCGATTATCAGCCAGCCGTTCGTTGATTTTTTTACGCGCCAAACGAACCTCGTTCTGCCGACGACAATGCTTGCCCTCACGCTCGTGCTCCTCGCCGTCTCGCTCGCTTTGATGCCGAAGCGAATTGAAAAAAAACCAATTGACATCGAAGAAAAGACTGTCCATTCCGACGCGCCGATTTGGACTCACCCGATTGCCTGGACGATTGCCGCTTTTAATTTTATTCATGTCGGTTTTGAAAGCGGGATGGGCGGTTGGCTGAAAACCTACGCGCAGCGACTCGAAAATCCGGCGGCGGTAGATTTACTGTCGCCGATATTTTTATATTTCCTGTTTTTTGTCGTCGGACGCGGCATCGCGCCGCTTTTTCTTCATTTCCTGAGTGATAATCTAATGCTGCTCGTAAATTTGGCAATCGTTTTACTCGGAATGAGCGTTTTGCTTTTCGCCGATGATCGGTTGTTTGTAGGTTTCGGAGCGGCGATTGCCGGTTTCGGAACGGCGACAATATTTCCAACCAATCTTTCACGGTTTACAAAAACTTTCGGCGCGTCCGCGATTCGCTCCGCAACGCCGCTGTTTATTTGCGGAACATTGGGTGCCGCTTTTACAACCTGGCTCATTGGCTTTGGGTCGAATTATTTTAACAGTCTGCGTTCGGGGATGTTTGTTTTAGCGCTCAGCATTATAGCGTTAATCGGGCTGCAAATTTCTTTGATGTTTCGGAACACAGAAAAATTTGACAGGTAAGCGACTGCCTTTTTTGCCCGAATAATGAAATCGCCTCTAGCTCTTTTAAGTTGAAGATTCCGTTTGCAAAGATTCGTGCTTTTTCAAATAGAGACTAATGAAAAAACCGACCAGTCCGTTTAAGACCATCACCGTATTGGTAAAGATAAAAACCGGATTCCAAACCAGCCAACTGTAAACGGCAAAGCCGAGCGAAGCCGCCGTTTGTCCGATAAAAAGCCCAATCGAAACGCCCTCGCTCGTACCAGCCTTCCATTGTTTGTAAATCTGACGGCTGACGGTTAGGAATAAAATAAATGAGCTGACCCAACCGATTATCTCTGTCATAAGTATTAAAAATTTACCTTAAATATAAAATTTCAGATTGCAAACGGACAATTAAATTTTGCCGTTTGCAATCTGAAATTTGAAGCGTGTTCGATTATTTTGCTTTCTTCGTTATCTTGTTGAAGCCGCTGCTGCGCCTGCCCCGTTCGTCGCCGCTTTCGCCGGCACGAACATTTTGCTGTTAGCCGTAGTATTACTTAATGCTTCCTTACGTTTCATTCCGACGATTTTTCCGTAGGTCATTAATGCCTGCGCTACGATTTGATCCATATTGTAATACTTGTAAGTCGCCAGTCGTCCGACGAAATGTACATCGGGACGCGCGTCCGCCAACGTTTTATATTTGGCGTAAATGTCGGCGTTTTCCTTACGCGGAATCGGGTAATACGGATCGCCTTCCGCCTGCGGATATTCATAAACGACGCTGGTTTTTCTGTGTTCTTGTCCGGTCAAATACTTAAATTCCGTGATGCGCGTGAACGGCTGTTCATTCGGGTAATTGACAACCGGCGCAGATTGAAACTGTTCCGCATCGTGAGTTTCGTGTTTGAATTCAAGCGAGCGATAGGGAAGTTTCCCGTAGCGGTAATCGAAAAATGCGTCAATCGGTCCGGTGTAAATCATCTCTTTAAACGAAAATTGATTGATGATTTCGCGGTAATCGCAATTGAGCATAATTTTGATATTTGGGCTGTCGAGCAGTTTTTCAAACATCCGCGTATAGCCGTGTTTCGGCATCGCTTGAAACGAGTCGGTGAAATATCGGTCATCTCGGTTCGTGCGCGTCGGCACGCGAGCCGTCACTGACGCGTCGAGTTCGGACGGGTCTAATCCCCATTGTTTGCGCGTGTAATTGCGAAAGAATTTTTCGTAAAGTTCGCGCCCGACTTTCGAGACGACGACATCTTCCGACGTGAGAATATGTTCGGGTTTTTCAGCCAATTTGGCGAAAAAATCTTCGACTTCAAACGATGTCAGATTCAAACCGTAAAGTTTATTAATCGTATCGAGATTAATTGGCATCGGAACTAACATTCCGTCAACGTGCGCTAAAACGCGATGTTGATAAGAACGCCACTTGGTAAAGTCGGAAAGATAATCGAATACATCCTTTGAGTTGGTATGAAAAATATGCGGTCCATATTTATGAATCAAAATGCCTTCGTCATTGTAAAAATCAAACGCGTTTCCGGCAATATGCGGACGTCTGTCGCAAATCAAGACTTTTTTGCCTGATCCGTTAGCGAGTCTTTCAGCCAGAACGCTACCGGCGAAGCCCGCGCCCACAATTAAATAGTCAAACATTTTACATTTCCCCCTTAATTCCCTGTATGTCTGTATTAAAAAAATACAAAAATTTTAGTTTAATCACACAAAAGCAAGTTTTGTTCCACTCGGCGAAATTGTTTCGTCAATCAATACCGCCATTGCCGACCAGGTTTTGTCCCAGGAAATCTGCGACAAAAATTCGTCAGCCTGTTTTAACCTCTCATCCGAATTTTCTAGCAAAGCTTTTTCGCAGCCCGCGACGAATTCCTCAGCCGTTTCAGCAATGTGAACCAGACCGAGTTCGCCGTAGGGTCGCACGACGTCACGAATCGGTGTCGAAACAACCGGTCTTCCGGCAGCAAGATATTCAGGCGTTTTTGTCGGGCTGATATACTTGGTAGATTCGTTCAGCGCGAACGGCATCAGCGCGACATCCCAACCTGCTAAATAAGCGGGTAATTCCTGATAACTTTTGCCGCCGAGGTAATGAATGTTTTCCCGGCACGGTAACTCCTCCTCGCGAATTTTTACGACCGGACCGATCATTACGAACTGCCAATCGGGACGCATTTCGGCGGCTTCGCCTAATAATCCAACGTCTAATCTTTCATCAATCACGCCGCAATATCCGAGACGCGGACGGGCGATTGACTGCTGGTCGTCCGGTTCTGCTTTAATGTCTCTCGCTGTTTTGAAATGCGCGGCATCAATGCTCGAAGGAAACGCGAAAACCCGTTTGTGCTTTCCTTTTTTCGCCTCATAAAGACTTTGCCCGCCGGTGAAAACCAGGTCGGCTTTTTCTAACAAACGCTTTTCGTTTTCGATTAATTCCGGCGGCGCGTCTTTGAACGCCGAAAGCTCGTCCATACAATCGAAAACCGTGACGAGCGGTTGCAAGTGAGACGCATAATCCATCGCCATCGGTGTATAAAACCACAGCACAAAATCTTTGATATTTTGCGAACCGAACATCTCGTCGAGCAACTTCCGCTGAATATCGCTAATGTTTTTCGTTTCGCGGTCGGTGTGTGAAACGTGCGGCACAAGAACAAACAATTTGTCTTCGCGCGGGCTAATTTCCAGCCGCGTTTCACCGTCTGTAAAAACAGGTTCTTCAAAAAAGAAAACGCGGTTGCGGCGGGCAAAACGACTCAAAAGATGCTGCGGACGCTGATAAACGAAATCCCAGCGAAGATGCGAAAGACATACGAGGTCGCAGCTCTCCAAATTCGACGAATTATCTTCAGTTGTTCTATTCATATACTCTAAAAAATAAGGACGTATGAAATTACTATGACCTGCGACATAATTTCTTTATGTCATAAACAATACAATTTTAACGAAAAGGTATGTTGTCATAATAAAACACTGCAAAACTATTTTGCGAAAACGGGAACTAAAACCCTAACACAGTTTTATCTGTGCAACAACCTGTTACGCTTGAATGACGCGTGGATTTAATATAACTGTTCGATACCCATTGCTATGGTTTGCAATATCAACAACAAATAATCAAAATTTATCATAATGAGAAAATCAACTTTCCAAAGCTATTTGATGGGCGGGTTTGAATGTTCGACGCACCGCAATTACACAGGCAAAAGGTTGGATGTCATTGCCGCGACGCGTCACGAAGAATTTGCCGAAGCCGACTACGAACGATTGTTGAGCGTCGGTATGCGAACGGCGCGTGACGGTATCCGCTGGCATCTGATCGAACGCGAGCCGTTTCGATACGATTTTTCGAGCGCGGCGAATCAAATCCGCGCTGCGAGAAAAACGGGCATTGAAATTATTTGGGATTTGTTCCACTACGGCTATCCAGATGATTTGGATATTTTCAGCGAAGATTTTCCGGTTCGCTTCGCCGCGTTTGCCGATGCGTTCATTGGGTTTTTATCGAGCGAGGACAGCCGCGTGCCGTTCATCAGTCCGGTCAATGAAATTTCATTTTACTCCTGGATAGCCGGACAAGTCGGCGGCTTTTATCCTTTCGCCAGAGACCGCGGCGACGAGATGAAACGCCAGCTCGTCCGCGCCTCGATTGCGGCAATTGATAAAATCCGTCTCGTGCGTCCCGAAGCGCGTTTCGTTCAAGCCGACCCGTTAATAAATATCATTCCAGAGTCGAACTTGCCTGAACACATCAGCGATGCGAAAAATTATCACGCGGCGCAGTATCATTCGACCGACATGCTCGTCGGGAAAAGCGAGCCGGAAATCGGCGGTGGGGAAAAATATCTGGATGTCGTGGGCGTCAATTACTATTCTAACAATCAATGGCGGCAGCCGGGCGGCGGTAAAATTTTTCTCGGCGACTCCGATTATCGTCCGTTCAGCGAAATTCTCCTTGAAAATTACCGGCGTTATAATCGCCCGATTTTGATTGCCGAAACGGGAATCGAAGGCGCGGCGCGTCCCGAGTGGTTTCGCTACATTTTTGAACAAACCGAAATTGCCGCCGCGAACGGCATTCCGATTGAAGGAATCTGTCTTTATCCAATAGTCAATCATCCGGGCTGGGACGACGACCGGCATTGCCTGAATGGTTTGTGGTGTTACCCGGACGAGAAAGGAAGGCGCGAAATTTACGCGCCGTTGGCGGAAGAAATTCAAAAGCAGAAAATCGAATTTAAAATGCTCCGCCGCGCCGCGCATAACTAAAAAAAAACAGTTTGTTTTTAAACTTCCGTTCCGTCTTGAATCACCGCGTTCTTTGGCACAATGATGATGCCTTCACGGATAAAGTAGGAGCCGTCGTCGCCATCTCTGGTTTCGACGTTCTGCAGGTTGACGAGCCGTACATTTTTTCCGATGCGGGCGTTTTTATCAATGATGGCGCGGCTGACGACGGAATTTTCGCCGATGCCAACATGCGGTTTGGCACGACTGACATTTCGTTGAATCTCCTCGAACGATTCAAAAAAATCCGCGCCCATAATGATTGAATTTTCAATTCGCGCGCCTTCGTCAATTCGGCTCCGCAGACCAATAATCGAGTTTCGGGCATGAACGCCGTTCAAAATACAACCCTCGCTAATCATCGAATTATCAATATCGCTGCCGTGAACTTTTGACGGCGGCAGATAGCGGCTGCGCGTGTAAATCGGATCAGCATCGTTGAAAAAATCGAACTTCGGCAGCGGCGATGCTAAATCGAGATTGGCTTGATAAAAAGCTCGAATCGTTCCGATGTCTTCCCAATAGCTATTAAAAAGATGCGCCTGAACGTTTAGTTTTTTAATCGCTGCCGGAATTATCTCGCCGCCGAAATCAAACCTGGTCACATCTTCGTCCAGAAGTTCGACGAGCCGTTCGTAGTTGAAAATATAAATACCCATCGAAGCCAAAAACGGGCGACTTTGGCTTTCGTCGGCGGTCAAACCGAACTGTGTCGTGTCAACGCGCATCTCTTCGAGGGCATCGCCTTTCGGCTTTTCCTTAAATTCGACAATGCGCCCTTCGTTGTCGGTTTTGAGCAGTCCAAAACCCTGCGCGTCCTGGGGATTAGCGGGAATAACGGAAATCGTGACATCGGCGTTCGTGTCGAAATGGCGTTTGAGAAATTGACGATAATCCATCCGGTAAAGATGATCACCTGAAAGAATTAAAACGGTGTGCGTTCGCCAATCGCGGATGTGCGGCAAGGTTTGGCGAACCGCGTCTGCCGTGCCTTGAAACCAATCGGGACTGTCTTTACGCTGTTCCGCCGCGAGAACTTCGACAAAGCCGGTCGAGAAAGAGGAAAAACGATAAGTGCGCGAGATATGGCGATTAAGAGACGCGGAATTATATTGCGTGAGAACGAAAATCTGCGTCACGCTTGAATTAATGCAGTTGGAAATCGGCACGTCAATCAGGCGATATTTCCCGCCGAGCGGAACCGCCGGTTTCGCTCGGTCTTTCGTTAAAGGAAACAGCCGCGAACCCGCGCCGCCGCCCAATATCACCGCCACCACATTTTCGTATTGCGCCATAGATTTTCAAAAATAATCGGTTGAATTTTTAGTTTCTACAATAGCCGCAATGAGCTGTTTTTATCAAGCGAAATTTGTTCGCAAACAGGCGATTTTGACTTAGTAAGGCAGGCGTGATAGTTTTCTTAGTTCACCGGGTTTACTGAATTTAAGCGATAACCGGTAAATCCGGCAATAGTTGTTCTTTTTCAGCCTAAAATGCTTTGAGCATTGCTTCCTTTCTTTGGGAAGGCAGCAACAAGGGGAAGCGAGTGAGAATCTCGTACGGTCGCGCCACAGTGGTAAAAGGCAAAAGTGAAAAAACGAAAGGCAAAAGATAAGAACCGATTCTGAACTTCTCACCTTTTAATTATTACTTTTTAATTTTAAGTCTGGAAACCTGTCTCGAAGTTTTTTAGCCGAAATCGTCTCGCGTCAGGACGTTTGGCTTCAACGGGTATCTTGTTTTTTTTCTCTGTAATGATAAAACCTGTCCGTTTTGCCTTTCGTTTTCGCGTCAGACAAGACAGGCAGGTTTTTTCATTTGTCTAAAATTAAACTTCAAAAATCAAACTGTATTTTCTTCGCGCCTTTGCATTTTTGCGCGAATAAACTTGTTTCGCAAAACTTCGCGTTTGTCTGGATATTGTTCTGCTTGGTTTTGCTGGCGAATTGCAAAAACGAAACGGTTAATCAATCGAAATTCGCGCCGACACGCGAAATTACCGATGATTTAGGTCGCCGCGTGCGACTGCCCGAACGGGTGACGAGCGCGGTTTCGCTTGCGCCGAATTTGACGGAAATCACATTTGCCGTCGGCGCGGGCGAGCGGCTCGTCGGCGTGACGAGTTTTTGCGATTATCCGGAAGAGGCGAAACGAATCCGCAGAATCGGCGACACATTAACGCCGAATATTGAAAACATCATCGCGCTGAAGCCGCAAATCGTTTTAGTTTCGACCGCTTCGCAGATGGAAAATTTTACGAGAACTATCGACGCGCAAAACATCGCTTATTTCGTCACCAATCCAAACAGCCTCGACGACATTTACAAAACCATTTACCAAATCGGCGAGATTTTCGGCACTAGCGACAAGGCATATCAAGTTGTCGCTGAACTGAAAAAGCGCGTCGCCGATGTCGAAGCCAGAACCGCGTCCGCTGCCGATGTCAAAGTTTTCGTGCAGATTGATAAAAACTCGCTTTACACCGTCGGCAAGGAATCTTTTATGACCGATTTGATAGCCCGCGCAGGCGGCGAATCGCTGACCAAAGACGTGGCGACGGCGTATCCGAAAATCAGCAAGGAAACCGCGCTCGCGTTGAATCCCGAACGGATAATTTTGTCGGAGAGCGATAACAATCTGGAGCCGAACGAAGTTTTCGCTAATTCTCCGGCGATGAAAAAGAACAAGGTTTTTCGCATCGAAGCGGATTTGCTGTCGCGTCCGGGTCCGCGCATCGTTGATGGTTTGGAGCGATTAGCCAGGGCGTTGCATCCCGAAAGTTTTGAGTGAAAATCCAGGGCGCACAACTGAAAGTTAAAGGTTCGCGATTTGGCGTTGGGCTGCTTATTTTATTAGTCGCTGCTTTGCTCGTGGCTGTTTTATTAGGCAGCGAGAAACTTTCGTTCTTTGAATTGACCGATGAACAAAACGCGATTTTGTTCGACATCCGCCTTCCGCGCATTCTGCTCGGCGCGACGGTCGGCGCGAGTCTGGCACTCGCGGGCGCGAGTCTGCAATCGCTTTTGAGAAATCCGCTTGCCGAACCTTATCTTTTGGGCGTGTCGAACGGCGCGGCGTTGGGGACGATGCTGGCGTTTATCTTTTTCGCGCAAAGCGAATTCGCCCGCCCGATGATGGCTTTCGCGGGCGCGGGTCTTGCAACTTTCGCGGTTTATCAAATGGCGAAAAGCCGCACGGGAATGAACGTCGAAAGATTGGTTTTGTCGGGCGTAATTGTGACGACGTTTCTTTCTTCGATTCTCGTTTTGCTGACATCTTTGCTCGATTCGACTAAGCTCAGAAGTTTTACATTTTGGTTGTTGGGCGATTTGTCGCAGGGAACGAAAAACGGATTTTATTTAACGCTGATAATCGCTGCTGTCGGCACAATCGTTTTGAGTTCGCAGGCGCGGGCGTTGAATCTTATGATGCTTGGCGAGCGCGACGCTTTCGACTTTGGCGTGGAAGTCGGGAAAACCAGATTGATTGTTTTCACGACGGCGGCGGCTCTGGTCGGAACATCCGTGGCGGCGAGTGGTTCAGTCGGCTACGTCGGTTTGATTGTGCCGCACTTGGTTAGACTTTCAATCGGCAGCGACAACCGTTTGGTTGTTCCGTTTTCGGCGTTGGCGGGCGCGATTTTCGTTGTTCTTGCCGACACGGTGGCGCGTGTCACCATTGCGCCGCGCGAATTGCCCGTCGGCGCGATTACCGCGCTCGTCGGCGCGCCGCTGTTTATTTATTTGTTGAAAAGAAATTAGCCACGAACAAACACGAAAGGACACGAAAAGCAAGGCAAAAATTTTGACGGTTTTATTTCAATAATTCGTGTTCTTTCGTGTTTGTTCATGGCTGAAAAAATGCTTGAAGTTCAAAACATTTCAATTAATTACGGCGTTTGCGCGGTCGTCGCGGACGTTTCCTTCGCGCTCGAAGCGGGAAAAATCATCGCGCTCGTCGGCGCGAACGGCGCGGGGAAAACGACTTTGCTCAAATCTTTGAACGGCGCGTTGCCGACGAGCGCGGGCGAAATCCGGCTTGACGGAAAACGGATCGAAGATTATTCACGCCGGGAAATCGCCCGCCGCATCGCCGTCATCGCGCAGGAAACGGAAACGAAATTTCCCGTGTCGGTTCTCGAATTCGTCTTATCCGGCAGATTCGCGCAACCTTCCGCGGCATTGTTCGGCTGGGAAAGCGAAACGGATTTGCGCGTCGCGCTTGATTGTTTGGAACTTTGCGATTTGAAAAATTACGTGAATCGTTCGATGAATCGGCTTTCGGGCGGCGAACGGCAGCGCGTCGTTTTAGCCAGAGCCTTGGCGACGAGAGCGAAAATTCTGCTGCTCGACGAGCCGACGGCGAATCTTGATTTGGCTCATCAGGCGTTGCTGTTTCGCTTGATAAAAGAGCGTTGCGAAAATGCTGAGACGGCGGCAATCGTCATTACGCACGATTTAAATCTCGCCTCGGAATTCGCCGACGAAATTTTGCTTTTGAAGAACGGCAGCATAATCGCCAAAGGCAAGCCCGAAACAGTTTTGACCGGCGAATATCTACAAGAGGTTTTCAATGTGAAAGTTTTACTGGACGAAAATCCAATTAGTAACAAAAGGAGAGTAACGACGATTTATTGAACGAATTACGAATTTCAAATTATGAATGTCAGAAATCTTCTTTAATTCGTAAATTGAAATTCGTAATTGAATAGAACAAACGGTGCAAAGGAACGCGGCGCGAATCCGCGACTGCCCACGCAACTGTGAAACGAAAAAGTCAGGAACTTTGACCGTTTGTTTATGGCAAAAACCACTTCCGCGATGGGCGGAAAAGGAAAATTATGAAAGTTATCAAAGTTTTAAGTTTAATTTGTTTTTTGGCAATCGGAATTTTGGCACAGCAGACAGCGACTGTTTCGGGAACACTGACCGCCGCGGGCAAAATTATTGCCAATCAAAATATCAAACTCGTTTCGGCAACCGAAACTTTTGAAACAACCACCGACGCGAGCGGCAATTATCAGTTTGCCGGTATCGCGGACGGCAATTATTTACTCGTTTATAATAATAAACAGGCGAGCGTGCGTGTCGCGGGCGGGCAAGTTTCGATTGCCGAACTAGCCGAAGTCATTGTTATTTCGGCAAATACGGCGCAGACGCTCGATGAAGTCTCCAAAACCGTCAACATCATCGGCGCACAGGAATTGCGCGACCGCGCCGATTTTTCGCTGGTCGAGTTCTTGCGCTCGATTCCTGGGTTTCGCGTTCAGCAGCTCGGTGGTTTCGGGAGAACGGCGAATATCAAAACGCGCGGTCTGCGAAATCAGGACACAGCCGTTTTGATTGACGGCGTTCGTTTCCGCGACGCGACAGCGATTACAGGCGATGCGACACCGTTTTTGTCGGATTTTACTTTGACGAGCGTTAGCAAGATTGAAGTTCTGCGCGGTTCGGGTTCGTCGCTTTACGGCACGAACGCCGTCGGCGGCACGATTGATTTTCAAACGCCAAAACCGGAAAGCGGATTTCACGGAAATTTGTCAGGCGCGTTCGGCGGTTACGGTTTGGGACGCTTTCGCGGCAATGTTTCAAACGGCGCGGCGGACGGGAAATTCGGCTTCAACTTCGGCGTGTCACGAACAGTTTATACGAAAGGAATTGACGGCGAGGATGACGCGAACAATACGAATATTCAATCGCGCATCGAATTCAACCCGTTCGAGCGAACGAATATCTCGCTGCGATTTTTTGCGTCGGACGCTTTTGTTCGCTTGAATTCGAGCCCGAATTTTATCAGCGCGGCGTTGCCTGCGAATGTCAGAACTATAATTGATGCCGTGCCGCTTTCGCGTGAAGAATTAAACCGCTATAACAGCGGAGTTTCGGTTGCGAATCTGAATCGCGGCAACGCGAATTTTATTCCCGACGCGAACGACCCGGACAATTCGCAGCGGTCGAAATTCTTTAACGGACAAGTCGTTTTAACGCAGGTTTTCAGCGACCAACTGGTATTTCAAGGCTATTATTCGGGCTTGCGAACGCAGCGGAAAAACGACAACGGCACGCGCGGCATCGGTTTTCAATCGGCTTCGACCGGCTTTTTCGACGGCACGATTCAAACAATCAACGGGCATTTCAACTGGACGCCGAATCGTTTCAACGAAGTGACCTTCGGTTACGAGTTTGAACACGAAAAATACGGCAACGACGGCTTCACGCCGAGCGGCACGAGTAATTTCTTCGCCCGCGCATATCAGTCGAGCAACACGATTTACGCGCAGGATTTAATAAGATTGCTCAATAATAAATTGCAAATCGCGGGCGGTTTTCGCGTACAGTTTTTCGATTTGAAAAAGCCGAAATTCAGCGTGGCGAATGCTCCTTATACAAATCTGACGCTCGAAAATCCACCAAACGCTTATACCTTTGACGGCGCGGCTTCTTACTTTTTCGAGCAGACCAAAACGAAAATTCGCGTTCACGTCGGCAACGGTTATCGCGTTCCGTCGCTGTTTGAACGATTCGGCACGTTCTTCAATTCGTTCGCCGTTCCGACGCGCTTTGAAGCACTCGGCGACCCGAATCTGAAACCCGAACGCACCATTGCTTTCGATGGCGGCGTTGAACAAAATTTGTTTGACAATCGCGCGAAACTTTCGGCGACGTATTTTTACACCAGGCTGACCGATGTGATTGGATTCGCTAACGGCGTTCCGCCGATTGGCAGCACGACGCGCATTTTCGGCGGTTATCTGAATACGAAAGGCGGCATCGCGCGCGGCGGCGAATTCAGCGGCGATGTGCGCGTTACTGATTCGACCCATGTTTTCACTTCCTACACTTTCACCAACAGCGACCAGCGCGTCTCGCAAGTTCCGACTGTCGGAATTATCGAAACCCTTGGCATACCGCATCATCAATTCACGCTGGTGGCGACGCAGAGATTTAAACGCGCCTGGGTGAATTTCGATTTTCTCGCGGCGAGCAGCTATCTCGCGCCGCTCGGTTTCCCGACGCGCGTTTTTCGCTTTGACGGCAACCGCCGCGCCGATTTGACGGGCGGTTATAATTTTCCGCTGAAAGGCGAAAGGTTTAATCTGCGCGTCTTCGGCACGATTGAAAATCTATTCGGCGACGATTATTACGAAAACGGTTTTCGCACTTTTGACAGAAACGGGCGTGTTGGCTTGAGTTTTGGGTTTTAATAATAGAACGCCGATGACGCAGATTGTCGCGGATTTTTTATTTGAAATTTTGTTACCTGCGCTAATCCGCGTCATCAGCGTTCTATTTTTTGGTTATCCTTTTTGTGTCTCGCGCATCAAAGAACTGTTATATTGATAAAAATTAGAAGAGGTGCAAAGTGATGAAAAAAAGATGGTCGTTAATCCTGGTTTTTAGTTTCGTTGCCGCCGTTTCCGTGTCGGCGCAAACGCGCACGGTGACCAATGACAACTTGGACAAATACCGACAGAAGCGGCTCGCTGCCGAACGCGATTTGCAGGAAAATTACGAGCGGCTCGGTTTTGCATCGCCGGGAGAATTGGAAAAACAAATCGAACAAAGCCGCGTCGAGCGAAGCGAGTTAGCCGCGCGTCTGCGGGCGGAAGATTTGGAAAGGGCACATCTCAACTTGGAAAGACAACGCGCCGAAAACGAAGCGCGAAGTCGCACTTATCAGAATCAAAATCGAAACTATTCGGGTTACGCCGACGATTATTTTTATAATTATCCGTCGAACGGATTCTATAGTTTTCCGAACTTCGGCTTTCTGAACAATCGTTTTAACCGATTAAGACGCGGCGTTTTCGGCAACCGCAATCACCGCGGTTTCGGCAATCAACCGCGCATTGAATATCGAAACAATCTGCCCGTGATAGTTCAACCGCCGCCAGCGAGAATCTTTGCGCCGCGCGCGACGGGCGGCAGGCGAAATTAAAGGGCAGGTAAATTTTGAATTTAAATAGGACGCGGATTATGATTGATAAATAATCCGCGTTTTTATTTGTAACGAAAAAATTATGAAAGAAGATTGGGAAGCGATTATCGGAATGGAAATCCACGCGCAGTTGGCGACGGAAACGAAAATTTTCTGCGCCTGCGCGGCGAACTTTGGCGACGAGCCGAATGCGAATACTTGTCCGGTGTGTCTGGGGTTGCCGGGCGCGCTGCCGGTTTTGAATGAGAATGTCGTCAACTTGGGCGCGAAGGCGGCATTGTCATTAGGCTTGAATGTTAACGAAACTTCGATTTTTGCCCGCAAGAATTATTTTTATCCGGATTTGCCGAAAGGTTATCAGATTTCTCAGTATGATAAGCCGTTTTCGTCGGACGGCGAATTAACGATTATGACCGCCGAGCGCGACGAAACAGGACGCGCCGGAGAATTTAAACCGATGAGGATTCGCATCGAGCGGATGCACCTGGAAGAAGACGCGGGGAAAAACGTCCACGAAGGTTTGCCCGACGTGGATAAATTTTCCTACATAGATTTGAACCGCGCCGGAACGCCTTTAGGCGAAATTGTGACCGCGCCGGATTTTCGTTCGTCGTGGCAGGCTTACGATTACGTCAATCACGTTCGCCGCGTTTTGCAGTGGGTCGGCGCGTCGGACGCGGATATGGAAAAGGGAAATCTGCGCTGCGAGGCGAATGTTTCCGTCAGACGAATCGGCGAGGAAAAGTTTAGAACGAAAGTCGAGTTGAAAAATTTGAATTCCGTAAGGTTTATGCAAAAGGCGATTGAGTTTGAAATCGAGCGGCAAATCGCGGCGCACGAAGCGGGCGAAACGGTTAATCAAGAAACTCGTTTGTGGGATGAGAAAAATAATCGAACGCGCATTATGCGCTCGAAAGAAGACGCGCACGATTATCGGTATTTTCCCGAACCGGATTTGCAACCTTTGAAAGTCACAGCGGAATTTATCGAACGGGTAAAAGCGGAAATGCCCGAACTGCCGGACGCGATGCGCGACAGGTTTATGGACGATTATAAAATTTCTTATAACGACGCTTCGCAGATTGTTTCCGACAAAGATTTGGCGGCGTTTTACGAAGCGACAGCAAAAGCGTCGGACAATCCGCGCGTGTCGGCGAATTTTATTTTGTCCGAACTAACACGCGAATTAAATAACGCCGGAAAATCGGCGGCGGATTCGCCTGTTTCGGCAGAGAACTTAGCGGAACTTATCAAAACCCTGGATGCGGGAAACATCAACAATAATCAAGCGAAAGAAGTTTTAACGGAAATGTTCGCGGGCGGAAAGTCGGCGGCTGACGTAATCGCCGAAAAAGGTTTCGAGCAGATTTCCGATTCCTCGGCAATTGAAAAAATCGTTGACGAAATTATCGAGACAAATGAAAATCAGGTGACGGCGTATCGCGGCGGCAATGAAAAACTGTTCGGCTTTTTCGTCGGGCAAACGATGAAGGCTTCGGGCGGCAAAGCGAATCCAAAAATCGTCAACGAAATCTTGAAAACGAAATTGAAAAACTAATGAACATCGAAAATAAAATTGCCGTCGTCACCGGCGGAACAAAAGGAATCGGGCGGGCAATAGCCAAGAGTTTATTAAAAGCCGGCGCGTCGGTTTTTATCTGCGCGCGTGATAAATCGGAACTCAAACTTGCTCTAGAACAACTCTCGGCTTTGGGACGAGTTGATGGCGAAGTTTGCGACGTGCGAAGCGAAGCGCAGGTCGAAATGATGCTGAAGGAATGCGAAAGAGTTTTCGGCGGCGCGGACGTTTTAGTCAACAACGCTGGAATCGGCATCATCGGCAAGACGGTCGAGGAAATGTCGGCGGAAGAATTTGAGCAAACTCTGCAGACGAATCTGTTCGGTGTTTTCTATTGTTGCCATCACGCGATTCCGATGCTTAAAAAGCGCGGCGGCGGTTACATTATCAACATTTCCAGTTTAGCCGGACAGAACGCGCATCCGAAAATGGCGGCTTACAACGCTTCAAAATTCGGTTTGAACGGATTTACCGAAGCCTTGATGCAGGAAGTTCGCGCCGACAATATCAAAGTGACGGCGATTTGTCCGGGCAGTGTCAACACTTTTTTCGGCGGAGATGAACCGTCGGATGAGAAGTCGTGGCAGCTTCAACCCGAAGACATCGCGGATGTAGTGATAAATTTATTGAATATGGATGAACGCGCTTTGCCGAGCAAAATCGAGATTCGTCCGAGCAACCCGCCGAAAAAATAAAGGCTAAGCGACTAAATTTTTTATTTTCTCGATTAGCTTCGCATCGTCGAAAGGTTTCGTCAGATATTCAGACGCGCCCAAATCAAACGCCTTCTGGCGGTGTTTGTCATTAGCGCGCGAAGTTATCATCACGACGGGAATCGCCTGCAAATTTTCTTGTTTCTTCAAAGACGCGAGCAATTCGTAACCGTTCATTCGCGGCATTTCCACGTCGGTCAAAATCACGTCGGGCAAATCTCGCAAATTCTGCAAAATATCCAACGCTTCGAGTCCGTCTTTGACGACTGTCGCTGTCCAACCCGCATTTTTGATCGTCTTTGACGTGAGATGACGGACGCTCGGACTGTCATCAACTATCAGAATATGTAAAGGTTTTTGTTGCTGAGTTTTTAATTTTTTAGTCTTTAATTTTTGATCGGAAACCGGCGTATCGGCGTTTGAGTTCCGATAATCGAGCAGATAAAGCAAATCAAGCACCGGCACGACGCTGCCGTCGCCCAAAATGCTCGCGCCCAAGAATCCTTTCAAATTTTGCAGCGGATTGCCGAGCGGTTTGATAACGATTTC